>OHJQ01001682.1_pt1 | contig 9666 bp, 5 predicted proteins | sample 1568601 | NCBI WGS metagenome assembly OHJQ01 (sample SAMEA3879599, study PRJEB24766) | human gut metagenome | biome: human-associated habitat; feature: feces | place: USA | collected 1985/1987 | reverse complement strand
ACATAAGTAGAGAAAAAGGGAAAGGATGAAACTCCAGCAATTGCCAAGATAACCCACATCCTTCCCCCTTTTTATTATTCACTGCTTTTAGCAGACCAATATTCTATCTAATACTAGCCATCAATCTCTATGAGTCTGGAAAATAATATCTTTAATAGTCACTTTTGTGTCAGCAGGATTTCCACCAAAATCCAAGACTAAAGATATAGCATGCATATCTTTAGGCGCCTTTTTATTTGCAACCCAAAATTTATTATCTTCATAACAAATCCGTCTGTTCTGCAAAGAAGAAGTTATCATCATGTTTGACATCAGGTTCATCAGTCTGAACCAGTTTTACTGTTACCCCCTTCAAATCAGTACTAGGATTTAGAGTGACACAGAAATCATAGGCAGTTTCTGTATCGGCTGACAAATCTGTAACAAACGAGAACTGGTTCTGCCATTGTGCTTCAGTAGCATCAGGGAAAGTGAGTGTATAAGCATTTCCATCCACCACTAAATCTGGATTAGGTCTAGCACTCCAATCCGGGTTTGCATAGAAGAAAGTATTGGTAAAGGTTGCCCCGTTCCAAAGATTGTCTTCACTATCCACCTTCACCCAAGAAGGTTCAGGCTCTTGTACTTCAGGAATTTCCGTACCGTCATCATTAGCATGGTCTTTCAAGACAAAGCTTTCCAAAGTAATATCCGTATTAGCTTCATTACCACCAAAATCAAGTGCAAACTTCAAATCGGTAATATTCACACCGGGTACGTTACTGAACCATATACACTTAGGCTCATTAGCATCTAAAGCCACACGCTGCATATTGATAAACGTATTGTCATCACCTTTCTGCTGTACTTTAACCGTCACGCCCGGATGTTTGGTAGTAGAAGTGATTATCACCGAAAAATCATAGGTTTTATCCACTGACAAAGCAATTACCTTATCCAATTCCACATGCATCTGAGCTTGCCACTGATCGGTAGTAGCTTCCGGTAAGGAAACAACAAATGCACCATTCTGATAAGTATATTTTGGATCTGCAATCTGCCCCCATCCTGGAGCATAGTAGAAAGATGCCACATTGAAAGTTACTCCCTTAAACATGTTAAATTCACTATCTTCCACAAAACCACCAAAACCGTTCATAATAGTCTTCTCTATTTCAAAGGTTTTGGTTATCGAACCATCACTAATGCCATTTGCGTTCTTTACTTTACATTCTACTGTATATGAACCTTTTTTACGATAATATTTGGAAAAACCATATGAGGCTTGATAAGCGCCGTCAATTATCCAAATAGGAGACACTCCAGGAGCAGAAGTAAATTCAAAGTTTGCATAATTGGTTGTCTGATCTACAGTAACTTTAAAGTTATCAGTATAATCCGATGCTTGTGGGATATTGCCATTGGCTCCCGTAAAATCTTCAGGCGAACATGAAGTCATTGCAAAACCAGCAACCAACACGCCTGCCATATATTTAAATATATTTTTCATATCAATTATTTATTAATGGAGTTATGGTAAACTATTTATAAGCATTCTGAACCAAAGCCGGATCGGAATCCAACTCTCCTTGTGCAATAGGAATGTATTTCTTCTTGGCAGTCCAAGAATTAGTACGGTAACCATATTCATCGGGGACCAGTGCAGTAGTAGCCTTATTGCTGGCTGATGCTCCACTGATTCCTTCAGCACGTACCAAATCAAAATAACGCTTGCCTTCACCTACAAATTCCAAACGACGTTCTGTAAGTACATCGTCAACCGTAACGTTTGCAAGTCCAGCCAAACCGGCACGGGTGCGAACTTCGTTCAACCATGTCTTAGCCTCACCTGTACCACTTCCACCTGTACGAAGAGAAAGTTCTGCAGCATTTAGTAATGTCTCAGCATAACGATAATAACGATAATTGTTATTATAGTTCAAATTCTGGTCACCGGAAGACTGCTTGAAGTTCTTATCATACGGACGATATTTTTGTAACCAAATATGAGTATCTTGATAACGTTTCGTATATTCTACATCTTCGGCAATCACCCAGCAAGTTGCATCACGACGTTTGTCTTGTTCACTAAACATTTGATAAGTTTCAAGACGCATGGGCATAAATCCCCAGCCATCATTACCCTTTGACCAACCATCATCACCTGGGAAAGAGTTAGGAGAAATCAGAGTAGGAAGCACTGTACCACCAACAGCTAACGGACTTCCCCAGCCACGTTCGTTATTAGTTTGCTCATAATTAATTTCCCAGATAGATTCGTCACACCATTCACCTTCCGTTTCCCAGATGTTGGCAAAACTAGGATTCAATCTAAAGCTAGGACTATCAATAAGCTCCTTCATATAACCTAAAGCTTTTGAGAAACGACTTTCATCATTCTGATACATTACCATTTCAGCATATACCATATAAGCCATAGCTTGAGTGACACGTCCCAACTGACCTTCGTCGTCAACTTCTTTACCTTCTTTGATTGTTTTATAATATTTCAAAGGTAACACCTTAGAGTCAATTACAGCTTCAAGTTCTGCGATCAACTCAGCATAAACCTGATCGGCAGTATATTGCGGAGCCGTATAAGGAGGTTCGGAAAGATTCTCCAAATAGAAAGGTACATTACCAAAATAATGCCACAACATATTATAATAGAAAACACGTAGTAAACGGGCTTGCATCTCATAGAGTTTACGATTGGCCTCAGTAACATCAGTACCCCAATCAAGATATTTCAGTAAGTCATTACAACGTTTGATACCAGAATAGTCCACTGTCCAAAGAGAGCCAAGTGTATTATTTTCATTAGCCTCATAATTAAACAACATATGCCAATTCTGCATATCGGTCTTGGTTGCACCACCTACCCAAAAATTATCGCCCATAATTTCACCGTCAATATTCAAGGCATTGTACTGTCCCAATCCCCAATCTGGCCAATGGAGAGGGTCATAGGCGGCAATCAGAGCTTCCTGAATATGCTCATCCGTAGTATAATAATCTTCCAATGGTTCACCTGTCGGATTTTCCACCTCAAGAAAACTGTCACTGCAACCGGTAGTCAACACTGTAGCGGCAGCAAGTAAGCCTATTGCTAATATTTTATTTGTTTTCATATAGTTCTTATTTTTAGATTAGAAAGAAACATTTACACCTACTGTATATGTGCGAGCCTGCGGATAAATACCACGGTCAACACCAAGAGAAGTTGCACCTGAAGAAATTTCAGGATCAAATCCCCAATATTTGGTCCAAGTCACAAGATTTTCAGCTTGCACATACACACGCAGACGTTCAATAGTAAGTTTGCGAGTAAGAGTCTTAGGCAATGTATATCCCAAAGTAATATTCTTAAGACGAAGATATGAACCATCACAAACATAAAGATCAGATACCATCCAGTTCGTTGCATTACCGACAGCCAGACGAGGATACTTATTAGAAGTACCTTCACCAGTCCAACGTCCCAACATCCAAGAAGGATAGTTACCAGAAGCAACATCTGTACGATAAGTGCCATCAAACACATCAGCACCAGCCACACCTTGGAAGAAAATATTAAAATCAAAGCCTTTCCAATCAGCATTGAGATTCAAACCATAAGTCCAATCCGGAGTACCATTACCAATGTTAGTACGGTCATCTGCCGAGATGCTGCCATCACCATTTACATCCACAAAACGTGTATCACCAGGAACCGCATCCGGCATAATCATTTTACCATCTTTATTGACATAAGCACGAACTTCATCCATATTCTGGAAAACACCGTCAGTCTTGTAACCATAGAAATAGGGGAAAGGTTGTCCGTTAGAGCCGCGTGTACCGCCGCCAGAGAATCCTTGAATACCATCTAAATCCATATAGCCAGTATCATTTCCCAAATTCTTCAATTCATTTTTAAGATAAGTAGCATTTCCCTTTACTGCAAATTTAGCATCAGCAATATTCCATTTATAGCCAAGTTCAAACTCAAAACCACTATTTTCCATATCACCTACGTTACCAAGAGGCTTAGTTTCACCTACATAACTCGGGATAGGCATCGTAATAATCATGCCATTGGTTTTCTTTATGTAATAGTCGGCACTGAATGTTAAAGCATTATTAAAGAATCCCAAATCAATACCCAAGTCAGTTTGTTCACTCTCTTCCCATTTCAAATCAGGATTTGCCAAACGTTGTGCTTTAGAACCATTCCATTTGATGGCATCTTTGCCCAAAAGGACATTATTACCCATGGCTGTCAATGAAGTATAACCAAATTCGGCTATGTTATCATTACCATTCTTACCCCAACTGGCACGAACCTTTAGGTTAGACAACCATTCTCGCGTATCAGCCATAAATTCCTCATTTGTCACATTCCATCCCACAGATACTGAAGGGAATGTACCATATTTATTATTAATACCAAAACGACTTGAACCATCACGACGGATTGTAGCCTGAATCATATAGCGTTCATTATAGTTATAACTCAAACGAGCAAACATAGATGACATTCTATGTTCTGTATAAGGACCTCCATAAACGCCATACTGAACTGTAGCACCAGTAATATTACCATCTGCATCCTTTGTATATTCAACATTCCCTGTAGCATAATCAATAGAAGGTTTATTAGGATTCACCAGATTCCAACGGTTACCACCAAGTTGATCTCCCTTATATTTAAGGGCAGACTGTCCTAATACAACACCAAATGTATGTTTGCCGATAGTTTTATCATAAGTCAATGTATTTTCAATCTGCCATGTCACATTCTGTGCCTTGAATGAAGATGCATTAGTATGTGTTGCCTTATTATTAGCTGAGAGATAATACTTGCTCTTAGTAGCCCCTTCATTACCCCAAAATCCCATATCAGCACTATAATTGAAGTGATACTTCAAATTATCCCACAATTGAAGATCAATAGAAAACTTTGGAACAAACTTATGCGACCAATTCTTTGTAGGAGTCAATGTCATCATAGCCAGCGGATTATTCATTTCCTGATAAGCTCCTCCATAGCCAGGTACTGTATAAGGATCACCATTTGCATCACGAGGCAAATCAAAATCTTTATAAGTTTCAATCATCTTTTCAGCTGCATCACCAGTCAATGTAGGGGTCAAAATAGGAGACAGATAAAGAGCCGATCCCAAAATTGAACCGAATTCAGAGTTAGTACCAACACCTGTTGAATGCGTACGCATATAAGCCAAATTTACACCTAAATCCAATTTATTAAGGAAACCGCGTTCTTTAGATGCATCAATTAGATTATATTGAGTATTGGAACGAATAGTCAAACGGTCATAATTAGAATGTCCGTGATTACCACCAACAATACCATCTTGTGAATAATACCCCAAAGACAAATAATAATTTACTTTTTCCGATGCACCACTAACTGTCACATCATGATTCACTACCGGAGCATTGTCATAGAAAACAAGATCTTGCCAATCAGTGCCAAATCCTTTGATAGAATTTCCATTAGCATCAATCAAATTATAAGGATCTGCATAAATTGGAGCCTGACCACCATTCACATTGGCTTCATTCTGAAGGATAGCATAGTCTGTCGCACTAGTCACATCACGTCTCTTCCATGCACTCTGCCAGCCATAAGAAAAATTGTAATTAATTTGTGCCTTACCCATCTTACCTTTTTTGGTAGTTACTAGAATAACGCCATTAGCAGCACGCGCACCATAGATAGCACCAGAAGCAGCATCTTTCAACACTTCGATAGACTCGATATCATTAGGATTTACAAAATCAAGACCACCCCCAATAGGCATACCGTCTACAATGTAGAGCGGATCACTATTGTTGATAGTACCAATACCACGTACACGTACACGAGGAGAATCACCCGGCTGACCAGAAGCTGAAGTTACATCCACACCTGCAGCCAAACCTTTCAATGCATTATCCATACGCACCGGAGATTTGTTTTCCAAATCCTCACTACTAACTTTGGCAATAGATGCTGTTACCACACTTTTTTTCTGAACACCATACCCCACCACTACTACTTCGTCCAGCGTTTCTGAATCTTCCTGAAGAACTATTTTCAAGGAATTTTTTCCATTTACCGCTACTTCTTGCGACTTAAAACCAATATAGGTAATAGAAAGTGTTGCGTCGGCAGGAACCGACAATGTAAAATTACCGTCCAAATCAGTAATTCCACCATTGGTAGTTCCTTTAACTACCACATTTACTCCAGGCAACGGTTCATTATCCGAACCGCTTACCACTGTACCTTTTACCTGTATATTTTGGGCATATACAGAAGCCAAGGTAAAGCTTAACAGAAATAAAACTGATAATAACTTTTTCATAAGTTTTACTAAATTAAGATTAACGTTTCTCGGTTTTGTTCTCAATCGAACAGTGCAAACATAGAGTAAAATGCAATAAAACAAATAAAAAACAATCATTCTTAAATACGTCAAATCTGAAATTCAAATACGTTATCAATACGTCATCAGCAAATAACTTACTAATAATCAATAATTAATATATACTTTTAAGTATTACGTCACAACATGTTATATAACACAAAAGGGAGAAATTTAACATTCCTCCCTTTCATACTCTTCCTTCTTTTAAAGGAAGTTAATATCTAAAGGCTACAGTTTATTGCTTAAATAATCCGTCAAACTATCCTCTCTCTCTAAAGCGAACTTCTTACGAAGACGATAACGGATTGTTTCAACTCCACGAACCGAAATGTTCAGCAGAGGTGCTATTTCTTTCGTGGAAAGATTCATCTTTAGATAAGCGCACATCATGCGTTCGTTGTGGGAAAGTTCAGGATGCTTGGCATGAAGACGTTTCATAAAATTGTTATGTATCAAATCGAACTGGTCTTCAATACGCTTCAAAACCTCATCACTCTGTATATTACCGTCTATTTTATTATTAATAAGTATGAGTTGCTGTTTTCCTTCCCGAGCCCCCTCACCCTTCAGCAAGGCGGATACTTTAAGTATCTCTGACTTGATTTCAGTCAGCATTTCATTCTTACGGACAAAGTTTATCATCAGATTGGCCATTTCCTGACTCTTATGTTGCAAATCGTATTCCAATTTTTCTTTCTCCAGCTGCATAATCTGCTTTTCCTGACGGGCTTTCTCCTCTTCGTACTCCCTTTCCATATCGTGCAACTCTTTATCTTTCTCGATTACCGCCTGCTGTTTCTTCCGTTTCACACGGACATCATCCCAACGATAGACATACCATAAGGCAAGCAAAGCCAAGATGATATAACAAACGTATGCAGCAGCACTACGATACCACGGTGGAAGTATACGGAAGGCGATTGTATCCGATGATGTCGTACCGTCAGGAAAGACCGCTTTAACTTCAAACGTATATTCACCTTCCGACAGATTACTATACTCCTTGGTGCGTACCGTTGTAAAATCGGACCAGCCTCCCTTATTCAAACGATATTGAAAACGGATATCATCCCCTACCGAAAAAAAAGAAAGGGCATAGTCAAAACGAACGGAATTCATGGAATAAGCTATCACCGGAACCGGCTTCTCTCCTAAAAAGTTTGCGGTATATACCAATGAATCCTTGGGATAAGACAGATACATGTTCCTTATATATAAGGAGTGGCTACGATCCTGACGCTCTCTTACGGCCGGGATGCTGAATAAAGCGAAACCTCCTTCATTAGGAACCACCATCAGCGAATCTGAAAGAGGAATAATCGTTTCAAAACCGGGTACCAGTTCAATCAGCGATTGCTGGATGGGATTAATGCTTGTATTCGCCCCCCGCTTATAGGTACCCAGATTGGCAATACAGATTTCGTGAGGGCTCAAACTAATCAACTTATCGTGATACTCCAAGATACGCGAATAGGCCGCGGTGCCATTCAAAAGGTTGTTCATATCCGGACAAGGCTCCATGACATCTTTATGAGGATTATGCTTATAGATTCCCCGGGGAGTGGCAAAATACACCCGGTCTTCTATCTTCGCTATATACATATCACGTCCTACCGGAAAACCATCCTTCGCGCTATATTCCTTTATACGGACAGCTTTTGTCAAATCATTATCCAAATCCACACGGGTAACGTGGTCTGTATTGTACACCCAAATCACCTTATCGCTTTCCTGCTCAAAAAGACGGCAAGAATCGTTCATACCCTCAATCTTGCCAACCACCTGCCATTCTCCATTCTTTTTCCCAACCAAATAAATACCGTTATATACCCCGACATACATAAGGTCCGTACGTCCTGCCACAAGTTGGCAACACCAGACGCCGGTAATGTCCGTCACACGTTTTACGGAAGTACCATTGATAAGGAAAATACCACGGTCGTGCAGACAGAAGAGTTCATCACCTATACGGCAAAGGTTCCAGACCTGTCCGCTGGATTGGGGCATCGGACGGATATCCGGCAAATCGCCGTTCATCTGTACCGGATAAGAAGTGTAATACAGCCCCCGATTGGTGCCTAAATAAAGATAGCCGCCTTCTACCGCCGCCGTATATCCCGTGCCGTAAGAATAAGGATAGGAATAGAGATTCGTAAAAGGAGAACTCAGACAGACGTAGTCAATGCCGCTATCCAGACCGGCCCAGAGGTTTCCGGTCGTATCGAAGGAGACAGAAAGCACCGTATTGTTACGCAAGCCGTTGTTCTCATTGAAATATTTCAGTTGCATGGTGCTGCAATCCACCAGTACCAATCCTTTATGAATGGTTCCCAAGGCAATCTTATCATCCTTTTTGGCTACGCAAAAGACTTCATTCTCACGCATAAACTCTTCGGCACCGGTGACAAACGGTTCCATCGTACGCCCGTCACAATAGTAAAGTCCGTTGTATGCAGTCACCACCAGAACACCTTTCTTATAAGGTATAATGCCACGAATACGCTTGGAAGCCAACGCATCGGCACCCTGAAGAGGGAAAAAAGTGTTTCCAACCAAAAGCCATACGCCTCTGTCCGTACCGATGTAAAGAATACCATTGACCATATTGGAACAGTCTATCTTGGCATTCATTTCAATGGCGGTATATTTGCCGTTCAGGTACTTCACCACGCACCCGTCCCCTTGGAAATACAAGATATTGTCTGTCTCATGGATGCCCCACACATTTCCAAGAAAACGAACGGAACTCTCCAAAGTATCGGACATGCAATGATAGGCCAAAGAACCGTCCGTATCCGGTTCATAATAGCCGAATTCATTGATGCCCCCCACATAAATTCTTTTTTGGGTGGCAGAAGCCAGAACGGAACGCACATCGGAAGCATTGTTCAATGGAAACACATTCCAGACATTGCCATCAAATTGCACCATACCGTTCTTGTTGGCGAAATATACCCACTTGTCATCATAGGGTGCTATCTGCCAAGTCTGGGTCCCCTTACCATAAACACTTTTATCAAAATTGACGATAAAGCTATTCCAGCCGGCAATTGCTTCGACCAAAGGGGGAAAAAGAAAAAGGCAGAAAAAAAGGTAGAATGACAATATGTGTTTGTTCATGCGTATAATGACTATATAGTTAGTTGCACAAAAATAATGCTTATTTTCAAGGTAGCACACAATAGCCTATCTGTTTTTTCGTCCCCGATTATTATTTTCTTCTCAAATGGCAATCTTTTGCATAACTATACTTTAGATTCCGGTATACTAA
>OHJQ01001680.1_pt1 | contig 9685 bp, 6 predicted proteins | sample 1568601 | NCBI WGS metagenome assembly OHJQ01 (sample SAMEA3879599, study PRJEB24766) | human gut metagenome | biome: human-associated habitat; feature: feces | place: USA | collected 1985/1987 | reverse complement strand
AAATATGAGCGTCGTGCACTTCCCTGCATAAGTTGTGCAGGCTTGTAGGTCCTATGGTAAATTCGATAATTCCCGATTCAATTTTCGAAAGATCAAGAATCTCGTTGATAAGCTCCAGCAGGCGACCATTATTGGACTCAACGATACCATAATACGTCTTTCTTTCCTCCTCATCATTACTTTCGGCGATAAGTTGCGAGAAGCCGACAATGGCGTTCAAAGGAGTACGAATCTCGTGACTCATGTTGGCGAGGAAAGCCGATTTTAGCTTGTCGGACATTTCCGCTTTCTCTTTTGACGATTGAAGTTCACGTTTGATCATCTCCAGTTCCGTGATATCCCATTCGATGCTGACGATGATAGGAGAGGACAATTCATCCCCGTCCACCCGGATTTTCCGTTTGTCGAGGATAATCCGGTTACCGTTTTTATCCCTCCCTTCGGTCGTCCAATGCAATCCCTTTCCGGTGGTTGCCACTTGTATATCTTCCTGTCTCTTTTTATCGGCCACTATGGGCGGATAATAGTCAAAGTCATTCTTTCCGATCGACTCACCGACGCAGAGATCACGGTTGTACGACTCACGGTTACGGTAGAGATACCGGAAATCATTATTGATCTCCTTCACCACAATTCCCGCAGGCAGATTATTGATAGTAGTATCCATAATCAAGTTGAGTCGCTTGATTTGCGCCTCATACCGGATTCGTTCGGAAATATCATGTGCAAACGACCAGTAACTTTCTTCTCCGGAATCATTGGTCACATTATACATTGTGCCTTCGTATGCCAGAATATCCCTGTTGATTTTCGAAGGATGATGAGCGATAAAATTGCTGCTTCCACCGTGCATGATGTCCTTACAACGTTCGTTCCACGCTTTCTGCGTAGGCATATCTGCGGCAATATCATAAATTTTCAGTTTACAGATATCCACATTCTCGCAAATCCCGTGATTGTGGAGAAAACGCCGGTTGGCAAAGATGATCGTACCGTCCTCTCTGGCGGCAAAGATACTCTCCTTGGCGTTGTTGATAGCGTGCGTCAGCGTATTGATATCGTTTCTGCGGCGCTGGATATCGGTGATATTCTGGATATATCCCTCGATCGTAAGGCTGCCGTCCGGGAGTTCCTCACGCAGATAAGCCTGGATACGCATATAATATATCTCTCCGTTCACCTGTACGCGGTAGCTGATACTGTCCGTATTGAACCTCTCCAGATTTCTAAGTTTCCAGTTGATAAACGTCTGCCGGTCTTCTTCAACGATATACTCCCTGTATTTCTCGAAAGAAATGCTTCGTACCGTTTCTTCGCACAACACGCCGGTATGTCCCAGATAATGAAAAACGTTTTCATTCGTATTGTACACCCACTGACCGATTTGCGCCACTTTCTGTATCTCCCGCAGCGTTCGGTTCGCTTGTTCCAGTTGGCGTTTCACGTTGCTTCTTTGGGTGATGTCGCGATACTGGCAGAGCACCATGTCATCATAAGGATGCATGATGCATTTAAAATAATAAACATCTTCCTTTAGTACCAGTTTGAAGTTTTTACTGACGCTCTTTTTCCCTTCAAGTACCGATTGGAAGACAGGAACAACCCTTTCCCGCGTATATTCGGGCAGGAGTTCAAATATGTTTTTTCCTAGAAGTATCTCATCTTGTAAGAACCATAGGTCACAATGAGGATCAATGTCTATGCAAACACCATTCTTGTCGACCAACAACATTGTATCGGCTGTCAGTTTCAATATCCTTTGCGCGTTATTTGTATCATGTAATGTTCTGTTCATGTCCATTCGATTAGATGATTAAGACTATTGCATCTTACAAAGATAACAAAAGATTTGATTATTTGTTTTTATTTTTCTGCCCGCTTCGCTTTTTCCCAAGTCCCGCTCCCTCTTTTCTTCTTCAGATAGCGGATTCCTCTCAAGACATTTATATTCATAAAGAGGAAGTAATAGGGGATAAACAGCAATTTATTCTTTATCTGTCTGGTAGACAGATAATATCCCCAGTATCCCAGTCCGTAGAAAAACACCTGTAACACGAGCAGGACGCCGTAGAACACAGGCGAGCCGCCCGTCAGTAAAATCGCAACATTCAGCGGGAGAAGTGCGAACAATAGAAAAGGCGTGACAGACCACCTCAACACCCGGTGCGACGTGTACTGAAAACTAAGTACCCCGTAGCGGAAAGGGTTCAGCAATGGGCGAAGCCTACGGATTGACTGCAATCCTCCGGCAGCGATACGCACCTTCCGTTTTTCCTCCTCGCGCATATCGGCCGAACCGCTTTCAATGGCGTAAGCATTCGTACAATAAGCAATGATATACCCCTTCATCGTGATACGCAGTGAAAGGATGAAATCATCAAGCAACGTGTCCGGATCCATTGTCTCAAACAATTCCCGCCGCACGGCAAACAGCTCTCCCGCAGCTCCCACCGCCGAATACAACCGTGCATCAAGCGCCTTCAACGTTGATTCATATTTCCAGTAAATACCTTCGCCACCGGCTGCCGCCCCGTCCTTCGCTTGCACGGCAATCCGTTTTTCACCTGCCACGCAGCCCACTTTCGGATTCCGGAAAGCAAGCACAATCTCCCGGATTGCCTCCCGGTTCACCATTGTGTTCGCATCCGTAAAGACCACCAACGGGGTGTCAACCAGTGTCATGCCGCGTGTCATGGCAGCCGTCTTGCCTTGCCGTAGCGGTTGGAAGTGCACCGTTGCCTTTCCTGCCCAGCGAGTTTGCAAACGCTCGTTCGTTCCGTCATCACTGCCGTCCGTCACCCAAACAATGCGCAACTTATCCGCCGGATAATCCAGTTCCAGGCTATTCTCCATTTTCTCGTCCACTACATCTTCCTCGTTGAAAGCAGTGATGAACAGTGTCACTTCCGGCAATTCATCGTTCGATGCAGGTAATGAGTATTTCACCGGTTTCACGAAAAGCTCTTTCAGTTTGACGAGAATATAGAGCACGATTCCGTAGCCCAGATACGTGTAGAACACGACGAACAGGGCAAACCAGAAAATAACTTCGAGACAAAGAGTAAGACTTCCGTTCATAACTATATTATTATTTGTTTTTCGTATCGTTTATATTCGCCTTTTGCCAACCGTTTATTTGATTCGTTTTTTCAGTTCCTCCTTCTTTTCCGGGGTTTTACTAATTCACTTTACCACTTAAAATTAGAAGAAGAGCCATAGAGACAGTATATTACTTATTTTCTTCTTTAAGCCTCATATATTCTTCCAAACTGATTGGAATATGTCCATGAATCTTATATTTAACCTTGTTTTTTATGATATAAAAGAAAGCATTCCATATCTTTTGTATCTCTTTTATTGCACTTCTGCGTGGATACATCTGTTCTACCATTTGTCGGCTCCACGGTTGGGTGAAGAAAGCAGTATACTTCTCATTGGTCGGGTTAATAATAAATTCTATATCATCTTTCCATTCACACCGGTTCAGCATCAAGTCTCCTTCGGTGAGCCATAACAATTTATAGGTCAGCGATTGATAAGGAAGATAATTGAGAAATAATTCACCATAATTATTTTCATAGTTTCCCGGCATTCTCGACTTCTCAAAAAGAATCAGTTTGTTGTCCAGGTGGAGAATAATCCATTTATGTGATTTCTTGGGGAAAAGAAATTCTCCCAGCAGACTGGGCGTTTCCATATACCCCCTTTTGGCAACTCTGCATTGTTCGCGGATAAACTCGGCAGGATTTTCCGCGTGCTCAAGTACCTGGTTACAAATAACATAATCAAATTCTTTATCTTTAAAGGGGAGAGCTTCTCCATTCGCATTAATAAACTGCTGATGTGGATAAATCTTCAGATTCCCGCATCTATGGTAGTTAGAGTCTACAAATAAGTCCACAAGCACGTTTGAACGAAACGTAGGGCTGTGTCCCGGCCCCACTTCCAACACCTTGTCTTTCTTGCCTATTTTCAGGTTATCTCTATCGTAAGGAGTACGCGTTATCATAATAGCATTTGTTTTATTTGTTTTTTATCAGATTATTATCTTCGTCTTTATATTCATTTTTCCTGGTAAACATACTGCCTGCTCCTTTGAACGCTTTGACTAGTCTCGTTTTGAAACTATTAAAGAGCGAACCGTCGTTATTTAGAGTGCCATATCCTGTCATGACCCTGGCTTTTCCGGCATGGATAAAGACCAATTTTCCATAAGGCTTCATTGCCAAAGCCAGTGACCCGTCCTCGCCCCGGATAATATCTGTCCGGAAACCGAATTTTCTGCCCAGCTCGGTGTTAAACCCGAATGTCATTCCCCGTACACAAAGTTCCGGACGCTGTATCGACTGAATACGCAAATGAAGATCCCTCAATGCTTCGTACCACCACAGTCCCGTGGCGGAATGGCGTTCATCGGGAATAAAACTCCACAGGCTGAACGTGCAAGCCACTCCCGGCTTCATCAGTTGCTTTACGTGCGTCTTTATATAACGGGAAGGATATATCGTATCAGTATCGATGCAGATATGATACTTTCCTTTAGCCTGATTAAGTCCGCATTGGCGGGCGTGTCCGGGGCCCTTCTTGGTTTCATTGAAATAAGTCACTCCCAGCTGTTGCATCACCGCTTCCGTGCGGTCTGTGGAGTTGTTGTTGACCGCTAAGATTTCTATCGGGAAATCACATTCATTGTCGCAAAGCGACCACAAACAACTCAACAAACGCGTTTCCTCGTTATGGCAAATGAGAACAACCGAAGCCAGCGGTTGCTTGTTTTCGGATAACTTCCGCAACTTTTTCTTCACAAAACCGACCACCTCCGGCGGTGCCGAAGCAAATGGTTGCTCGTAAACCTGCAAATATTTCGAATACCATTTCATAATCAATTCTTTAAAGTGAGGCTTTCAAACAACTGTTTCCATTGTTCGGCAATCTGCTCTATCTTGAAACGTTCCACGTCAATTCGGGCTTGTTGTCCCATTTTCCGGCGTATTTCGTCATTCTCTATCAAGTAACATATCTTTTCTGCCAGCATTTCTATATTTCCGTTTTCTACCAGCAAGCCATTCTTACCGTCGTCAATAATGTCGCGTGGCCCGCACGGGCAAGTGAAAGAAACAGGGGGAACACCGCACGACATCGCTTCGGTAATGACCATTCCGAATCCCTCATAGCGCGAGGAAAGCACAAAGATAGAACTCCGGCAATAGTTCCGGATAATGTCGGGTGTTTGCTCCTCAAGATAAAGCGTATCCAAGTGATATTTGTCTTTTAGGGCAAGAAAATCGCTCCTGTCTCCTCCGCCATATATTCTTAAATTCCAATCAGGATGCTTTTGGGCTACGATTCTCCATGTTTCTATTAATAAGTCAAACCCTTTTTGGTACGCATATCTCCCTACTGCAATAACCTCCTTAGCCGTGCAGTCCGACGTTTGCTTCGGATAGAAAGGCAACGGGTTGTAGATGACGGTGGTATTATCCAGATAAGATGAGAAATTCTTCCGGTCCTCTTCCGTCAGGATAATAAACTTAGACAATTGTTTTACTTGCCGATCCAACTGCTTCATCCAAAGTCTGGAAAGTCTGCTTTTGATGAATCCGGTATTTTTGGCTTCTGCAAGATCTCTGAAATTCGACTTGTTGACATGGATTTCTCCTATTTTCACGCTGCCGTCGTGGATAGAGTTTATAAAGTTAATTTCCCTTCTGAGCATGGATACGGTGATGTCCGGCCGTATTTCAAACAAACACTTCGTGAGGCGTTTTTTGTATAAACGCTGTTTGCAGGCATAGATGAATAACTTCTTGTACAGAGGTTTGTTCCATAGCTCGTTGAAATTAATATCCAGATGAATCAAATGTACTTTAGGCGATAAGGCGTAAAAAGGTTCCAGCCCTTTGCCGTCTGTCAGGATGATGTATATGTCATATCCTAGTTTCTCGGCAAAATAGTTGGCTTTTATGGTAAGTACCCGTTCCATTCCCCCCGGTATATAAAGCGAAGGAAGGCAATAGACTATTTTAATTTTTTTATTCATCAACCATTGTTTGTTATTTATTGGGGAATACTATTCTAGTGATCCGAATCCGGCTTCTTTGATAACTTTCTGCATTTGCGCCTTCCATGATAGAGGATAGACGGATTCTCTGATCTCAAGCGGCGTCATGGTCAGCGCACGTTGAAATTCGACCAGTCCCATGATGTCAACCGGTGATTCGTCTGCGGGAGCTTTCCATACATACGGTGCGGAGTCGAAATCATCATCATTTTCCGAATAGGTGAACGCTAATCCACGTGCGGCATATTCGCGGTTTTTCAGCGTTTTAATATGAGCTATGCCACTCCGGTGACGCCCTAAACTGCCAATGGCAAAATCTGCTTTTTCAAATTGTGCGTCCAGTTCTTCGCTGTGGAGAGGTCCGTGCAGAATCACGTAAGGCTCCAGATGATTGTCGCGGATGACGGGCAGGATTTCTCCCTGTTCGCGTTCGCCGGTCAGAGGTCCTACGATGTGAAAATAGACTTTGTAATCCGGATTTGTCCGGTAGTATTCGGCCAGTCCGTTAACCAGTCGGTCGAACCCATGCCAGTAGTGCACTTCTGCCACGCCGATTAAGTGCAGTTCATGTGAAGTGTTGTTCCGGTTCTGCTTCAGCGGGATAGCGTCAAAATCTATTCCGTTGGAGATGCGTATCGTTTTCCCTCCGAAGATCCTGCTGGCATTAGAGAAAGTGACGATACCGTCCAGGATCTTGGCCAACGAATGGCGGAAGCAACGGTCGACGGCCAGACTGAGTTTCATAGACCGGGTGATGTATTCCTGGTCATACGGGTAGGTCGGTATTTCCATGACAACCTTTGCGCCGATACTTTTCAGATGTTTCACCAGCCGCAGCGTGAAAGGGTTGGCGTTGTGGGCCGACCGGATGTAGACAAATTCTATTTTTTCGCGGCGTGCATATTTGATAATGGGGGCGTAGTAGATGCGTTTCCACACTTTCGCTGTGGTTCCTGTCCCGAAATCGGCAATGACTTCGTTGTCTATCATCAAACGGCGTTCGCAATGAGGGGTGATGTCATAATAACACAAGCGGGCATCCACTCCACATTCTTTGAGAGCTTTTACCTGATAATGTATTTTCTTACTAATTCCATTTGCTTTATCGAAGCCATGGAAGATAAGGAACAAGGCTTTCATTCGTTTTTAAAGTCTCTGTATATTGTTTATTCTGTCTTTTTATTTCCCTTTTCTCGTCATGCCGCGCATTTTTCCGATAATGTCAAATTCGTGCGTAGCCTGTATATATCCTCCAAAGATAATAAAACTAACAATACCTTTAGCAATAATTGTCACAAAAATATTCATTCCCTCCATTGCGTACTGCACGGGAATGAGGGCCAACACCATTAATCCGCTTACAGCAAGCGGAGAAATAAGCTGACGTACGAACGGCCGGAGGTTCCGCCGGAAAGTCACCCGGTACATCTTCCAATAACATTGCACGAAGTTGATAGTGAACGTCGTTACGATACAACCCGCTATTGCTGTAAGTGTGCCGAAATAGAAAATTCCGAGCACTATTCCCGCCACATTGAGAGTAGACGAGAACAGGCCGCAGATGAAAAGGCTCCGTGTGTCACCTGCTGCCTGAAAGATAGAACCCGATGAGGACAATATGATCTGAATTCCTACCGAAAGCGCCAGTATCCGGAATACAGCTACGGAGGGTAACCACTGATTACCGAAAATAATGAGTGTCACTTCTTCCGCAGTGAAAAAGAGCAACACGCTGAGCGGCAGTCCGATGAAGGCGAGGAAGCGGATGATCCGTTCGTAGGACGTTGCCAGTTTCATCTTGTCATCCTGAAAATCACTGAAGATAGGGTGCATCACCGGAGTGACCACTTGTGTGATATTCTGCAAGGGAAGCATCATGAGGCGGTAGGATTTCTCGTAATATCCGAGGTCGGACATTCCCATATGTTTGCCGATCAGCAGTTTGTCTAAATTCCTGCTGAAATAACAGATGACATTGAATAGAAACTGGTAGACGGAATAAGAGAAGATCTTCCGAATGGATGATAGCCCTAACGTCATGCGTAGATGTTGGGGATAGCGGTGGAATGAGATAATATAAATCAATATGCTCGACACGATCGGGGTGATGAGTAAAGCATACAGTCCCGCTCCGCTCAATGCGGCAATGACAGCTCCGGTGCCGGCGGTGATTTGAATGACAAAGCTGCGGATAGCAATGAATTTGAACTCCTTGTTTTTGTAAAACAAGGCTCCCGGCACGATATTGACCGATGCAAAGAACAGGTTGATAGATAACAACTGGCAAAGAGTGCGTAATATAGGGCTGTCGTAATAGGCGGAAATGGGCCATGAGGCTATAAAGAAGAGCAGGGCGACCGCTATGCCTGTCCAAAACGTGAACGAGTAGATGTTGGTCAGGTCGTCTTGGGTGAGAGCCTTGTTCTGTATAATGGCGGGAGACAGTCCCATATCTGTGAAAATGGCGAAAAAAGAAATGATGACCGTAGCAATGGCCACTATTCCGAAATCATCCGGCGAAAGCAGTCGTGCCAGAATACCGGCCACAACCAGTGAGATAATGATTCCGCTGTATTTGGCTATGGCTGTATAGAATACTCCCGAAAAAAGTTGCTGTTTAATATTGTTCGTCACTTTGTTTTTTCTTTAATTAGGTACTCCAGATAACTTTCCCACTGTTTGATAATGGCGGGCAGTTTTATTGATTCGGCTATCTCTAATGATACTTTTCCCATTTGGATTAACCGTTCCGAGGGAAGTTCCGTTATTTTAGTCATGGCTTCCGCCAGTTCTTCTATGTTTCCGTTTGAAAACATGAAGTGGTTGTCTTTCTCCTTGAGGAGTTCTTTTACAAAGGGAAGGTCGGAGGCTATGACAGGGAGGCTGTGGCTCATGGCTTCTGCCAGGACGAGCCCGAATCCTTCCCACCGTGAACTCAGTATATATACGCTTGCCGAGGCGTAATGTTTTTGTATTTGTCGGGTGAAGGGAGAAATTGTTACCCTGTTTTCCAGCTTGTGGCGGGCTATTTGTTTCAGTAATGCAGGTTTCTCAGGGCCTTCACCGACAATTTCCAGTGTCCATTCCTTGTTGTCACGTGCAAAGATAGCAAACGCTTCAATAAGGATGTCAAAACCTTTTGTCAGATGTGACATTCTTCCTACCGAGAGGAAACGTTTGTATGCCGGACTTCCTTCTCCCTCCGGTGTCAACGAAAGAGGGTTGTATATGGCGATAGGAAAGAGGTTCAGCTCTCGTTCGTACAGTCCGCGGTCGTAATTGGTGAGCACGATGATTCCGTCCAGTTTCGTCATTTCATGTCGGAACTGATTTTTCTGCTCATATAGATAGAACCCCGGAGTGTTAAAGAAAGCGTTAAAAGAGGTGTGCATCCAGCCTACTACCCGGCGGGCTTTTAGCCGGTGGCGGATACTGGCCAGTTGGAGTGACAGAAAAGCGTGCACTCCAACGATTATGTCGTAGTTCTCGTTGTTTAATTCACCGATGAGAACTTTCCGTTGTGTGTGTGGGAATGAGCTATATCCATACCATTGTGAGGTGATAGGGATTTGTGGTATGATTCTTTTTTTGTATAAATAACTGTATGTTTTGCAGGGCAAATAT
>OHJQ01001649.1_pt1 | contig 9822 bp, 8 predicted proteins | sample 1568601 | NCBI WGS metagenome assembly OHJQ01 (sample SAMEA3879599, study PRJEB24766) | human gut metagenome | biome: human-associated habitat; feature: feces | place: USA | collected 1985/1987 | reverse complement strand
TGAGCACCATGCAAGAATTGCGCAGATAGGAAAAGCGTTATCTTCCCCTATCCGTTTGAATATTTTAAACATTTTAAAGAATACCGCTCTTTCCCTTCAGGAAATTGCGGCAATTTTAGACATTCCCGTTTCTTCTACTGCTCTTCATATTAAAATCCTGGAAGAGGCCAAGCTAATCGTGACAGAAACACAGCCTGGAATCCATGGCTCCATGCGGGTATGTATTTCCAGTATGCAGTCTTTTCATCTGGAAACCTTTGATGCGGACGCTGACCTGGCTGACAATACCGTTTCTTTAGATATGCCCATTGGCAACTATTTCCAATTTGATGTCGAACCTACCTGCGGGCTGGCAGACGAAACCGGAATACTGGACGGATACGACAACGTCCGTTCCTTTTACTCGCCCGCCCACACCAAAGCCCAGCTTTTATGGTTCCAGCAGGGATTCATCGAATACCGTTTTCCAAATCTGGTAAATCCCCTGTTAAAACTGCACGAACTGTCTTTCTGTATGGAGCTGTGCTCAGAAGCCCCTGGATTTTTAGAGAACTGGCCTTCTGACATTACGGTTTCTGTCAACAATCTTCCGGTGGCAACCTATTGTTCTCCTGGCGATTTTGGAGCCAGAAGGGGAAAGCTCACCCCATCTTCCTGGCCCAACGGAAGAACCCAGTACGGGCTCTTAAAGACCTTCTCCGTTCAGGAAAGCGGCGGTTATCTGGACGGAAAGCTGGTCAATGCGAATTTGACGCTGGAACAGCTGAACCTTTCGGATCTCCCTTATATTTCCTTAAAAATTGAGATCAAAAAAGATGCCCGCCATATCGGGGGCATCAATCTATTTGGAGAAAAGTACGGAGACTTTCCTCAAGGCATCGTTATGAATCTCATCTATTAATTGGATCTATTTGTTCTTCTTGCAGATGGCTTTCTGTCCGCCCATATAAGGCTGCAATACTTCTGGGATACGGACGCTGCCGTCTGCCTGCAGATTGTTCTCTAAGAATGCAATCAGCATACGGGGAGGAGCTACAACGGTGTTGTTTAAGGTGTGGGCAAAATATTTGCCATCTTTGCCGTTTACACGGATCTTTAAACGGCGGGCCTGAGCGTCGCCTAAGTTGGAACAGCTTCCTACTTCAAAGTATTTCTTCTGTCTTGGAGACCATGCCTCTACGTCACAAGATTTTACTTTAAGGTCGGCAAGGTCACCTGAACAGCATCGCCGGAGCAGCACTCTAAGGTACGAACCGGAATATCCATAGAACGGAATAAATCAACGGTATTCTGCCATAACTTGTCAAACCACATCGGGCTTTCCTCCGGACGGCAGACTACGATCATTTCCTGCTTTTCAAACTGATGAATCCGGTATACGCCTCTTTCCTCTAAGCCATGGGCGCCCTTTTCCTTACGGAAGCATGGAGAATAGCTGGTCAGGGTCTTTGGAAGCTCTTCTTCCGGAATAATCTGGTCGATAAACTTACCAATCATGGAATGTTCGCTGGTACCGATTAAGTATAAGTCTTCGCCCTCAATCTTGTACATCATGGCGTCCATCTCAGCAAAGCTCATAACGCCGGTTACTACGTTGCTGCGGATCATAAACGGCGGTACGCAGTAGGTAAATCCTCTGTTAATCATAAAATCCCTTGCGTAAGAGATCACTGCAGAATGGAGTCTTGCAATATCTCCCATCAGATAGTAGAAGCCGTTGCCTGCTACTCTTCTGGCAGAGTCTAAATCAATGCCGTCAAAGCTTTCCATAATATCCGTATGGTAAGGAATCTCAAAATCCGGAACTACCGGCTCGCCGTATTTCTGTACCTCTACGTTTTCGCTGTCATCCTTTCCAATGGGAACGCTGGGATCAATGATGTTTGGAATGGTCATCATAATCTTTTTAATGCGCTCCTCATACTCAGCCTCTTTTTCCTCTAACTCGGCAAGGCGCTTTGCATCTTCGCCTACCTGACGCTTTACTTCTTCTGCCTCGTCCTTTTTGCCCTGTCCCATCAAAGCGCCAATCTGCTTGGATAATTTGTTGCGGTTCGCTCTCAGGGAATCTGCCTCTGCCTTCGTGGCGCGGCTTGCGGCATCTAATTCGATGACTTCGTCAACTAACGGAAGTTTTGCATCCTGGAACTTATTTTTAATGTTCTGTTTTACAATCTCCGGATTTTCTCTGACAAACTTTAAATCTAACATGATCTCCTCCTGGTATGTCCACTTTTTCCTGCTTTGGAAAGTTCAGGAAAACGGTATAGTCTGGGTAGGATTATACTACAGATCCTGCATAATTGCAAGGCAGCCATGTATCTGGAGGCTAAATTTTACGACTTTGTACATGGTCTGCTCTTTGCCAGTTTTCCCAGAATCATCTCAAAGCATACCCCATTTTCTCTGGGAATCTCCAATTTATCCGAAATTTTAATGCATTCTCCAATGAAACAGGCGGCTTTTTTTACTGAAGCCGTCAGTTCTTCTCCCATTACCATGCCGCCAGCCACAATCGAAGAAAATACGTCTCCGGTACCAGGCCGTTCCTCTCCTGCAGTTTTGGTACGGATAAAACGGATAGTGCCATCTGGAAGCGCCGCCGTATTGGTCAGATAACTGCCTTCCTTTGCTCCGGTAATGACTACCTGCTCCGGCCCCATGGACTGAAGGATCCGCGCCATCGCCTCCAGCTCAGAACGCTTCCAGCCGGAAGGCTTATAGGGAGTTCCCGTTAAGATACAGGCTTCTGTAAGATTCGGCGTAATAATATCTGCCAGACTAATCAGCCGTCCCATTTTCCGGCACATCTCGTCGGTATACGTAGCATAGGCCTTTCCATGATCCCCCATAATCGGGTCAATCAGAACCTTGGCGGAAGGCTTTTGAAACGTCAAAATCGCCTGCTCCACAATTTCCATCTGTCTGGCAGAACCTAAAAAGCCTACGGCAATTCCGTCAAAGGAAAGATTCAGCTCCTTCCATTTTCCCAGATATGCCGGCATATGTTCGGTATAATCGTCAAAATGCCAGATTGGAAAACCGGTATGATTGGAAAAAATCGAAGTCGGCACCGGACAGCACTGGACTTTCAGCGCCGCCAGAATTGGAATGGCAACGGTCAGGGAACAGCGGCCATAGCCGGATAAATCGTTAATCATCATTATTTTTTTCTGATGAATCGGAGTCATAATTTAATCCTCTTTTGCTTTTTTCCGTACAGGTTTTGGAGCCAGCATGGTCAGAAGTCCGGAATTTTTCAACGCAGGACGGAGGGCTGTATACAAAACTACGGAAGTAATGGTATTAATGATAGAATTAATAAATGTGGTATAGGTAGTCAGGGCCATCAGGGATGCAATCGCTTTTGCCGCCTTTTCCGGATTTGGCGTTAAAAGGGTATACCAGATATATTTTAACGACGGTTCAAAAATGCAGTTAAAGCCAAGTCCTGCTGCTGCTGCAAGAATCGCCCATTTGGTTACATATCCGGCTGGGTGCTTCTCTGAAATCCTGGCAACTCTGTGGGCTACCAGCCCGACAATCAGGCCAATCATCAATTTGCAGATAAACGTCCTGGGGGCAGATTCGGCGAAACCGCCTAATAAGTCTGCCGCTGTCAGTCCCACGGCTCCCGCCAGTCCGCCGTACAGACCTCCTAACAGATAGGCTGCCAGTACCACAAAAGTATTGCCAAAATGGATTTTGGTTCCATCTGCGCTGAAAGCAGGGAGAAATGCGTAGCCTGCATAGCACAGCGCCGCCATCAGACCTGCCAGGGCCAATTTGTAAGTTTTTTCGTGTTGGGTCATATTCTTATTCATCTGTCATCCACTCCTTTTTCCTTGAATGGAGTTGATTCTATCACAAAACTGGATTGCTCAAAATATCCAGTTTGTTTATTTTTGCCCAGTCCAGTTTAATCGTGGGATTCCACACAAATGAGAACGCCTTCCCGAAAATCAATTCTGGCCTCTTCTTCGATCAATTCGTTGCTGATGCACAGGCTGGTGCCTATTTCAATGTCCTTTTCATAAAGGGGATATTTGAATCCGGTCAGGGTAATTCCTTTTACTTCCTGGCTTAACGGCAGGAAGGAGACGTACTTTCCCCACAATGTTTCTTCAAAAAAGTCTTTTCCTTCATCCAGAAGATACACTTTATTCTGGGAATCCAGAAGATAGGCGAAAATCCCCTTCTGAAGGCAGGGATACAATAAGTGAATATTTCCCAGCATATGATCCAGGCGGCCTCCGGTAGCGCCTAAAACAGCGATTTCCCCGCAGCCGGACGCCATTGCCCGATTCAGCGCCAGTTCCGTATCGGTTTCATCCTTTTCCGGCTGATGCACTTCCCAGATAATGTGCTCCATCTGCCGGAATTCCGAAAGCACCTCCGGCTTGACCGTATCAAAATCCCCTACGATTACATCTGGAAGGATGCCCAGAGCCTTTACCGCTTCCAATCCGGCGTCTACGGCAATTACTTTATTAAACCTTCGATCCTTTAAAAAATCGCCGGCGAACCCTAAATCAATCGGGCCGCCGGTAATGACTAAGCAAGTTTTCATAATTTCTGCGACTGATACTCCTTGAAAATTTCCAAAAATCCGGCTACATTGGCTGTGGCATCCTGCTTAAAGACTGCAGAACCCGCTACCAGGATGTTTGCTCCTGCATCCAGAAGCGTTCTGGCATTGTCTAAGGTCACGCCGCCGTCTACCTGGATATCGGTTTCAAGTCCCTGGGCTTTTATCATTGCCCGCAGCTTCTTTACCTTTTCCACTGCATACGGAATAAATTTCTGTCCGCCGAAGCCAGGATTTACTGACATTACTAACACCATGTCGGCCAGGGGAAGAACGTATTCCAGGACTTCCACAGGAGTGGCTGGATTTAATGCAACTCCGGCTTTTAATCCGGCTTCTTTAATCTGATGAAGGGTCCGATCCAGATGGCAGCAGGCTTCTGCATGAACGCAGATTAAATCTGCTCCTGCCTGCTTCATATCCTGGACATAACGGCCTGGTTCTTCCACCATCATATGCACGTCAAAGACTTTATCGGTTACCTTTCTTAAAGACTGGATTACCGGCATTCCAAAAGAAATGCTGGGCACAAAGGCGCCGTCCATAACATCCAGATGGATGTATTCGGCTCCGGCCTTTGCTACAGTCTGTACTTCTTCTCCTAATTTTGTAAAATCCGCGCCTAAAACAGACGGCGCTAAAATGTACTCCATCAGTACTTCCTCCTGTCTTTTTCTTTTAGCTCTTCGTAAATCAGAAGATAATTCTCATAGCGGCTTTTGCTTAACGCTCCGTTATTTACCGCATCTTTCACTCCGCACACCTTTTCCCCTACATGGACGCATCCTAAAAATTTGCACTCATCCTCATAAGGCGCAAACTCCCCAAAATAATCTTTCAGCTCCTGGGGCTTCATATCCAGATACAGAGAACTGAATCCAGGGGTATCCATCAGATACGTCTGTTCTTCTACGCAAAACAACTGGGAATGGCGGGTCGTGTGTCTGCCTCTCTGGATCTTTTCGCTGATGCCTCCGGTCTCCATCCCCGCTTCCGGCAAAAGGAAATTAGTAAGGGAAGATTTTCCTACGCCGGACGGCCCTGCAAGTACGGTAGTTTTCCCTTTTAAAAGCCCCTGTAATTCTGTCATTCCTGATTTCTCGTAGGTACTGATAAAGACGACCTGATAACCGGCCGTTTCGTAAATGCTGCGGTAGGATTCCATTAATTCTTCCCCGCACAGGTCAATCTTGTTAAAACAGATGATAACCGGTACGTCCTGAACCCCCATCATGACCAGAAAGCGATCCAGAAGGTTTAGATTCGGTTCCGGATGGGTAATGGCAAAAACCACCAGCGCCTGATCTACATTGGCAGACGCCGGCCGGATCAGTTCATTTTTTCTGGGAAGGATTGCATCAATCGTTCCCTCTGACTGTTCTTCATTTAAAATCGTAAATTCTACATCATCTCCCACTAAAGGCTTAATCTTCCGGTTGCGGAAAATCCCTTTTGCGCGGCACTCATAGATCCGGCTGCTTTTGTCATGGACGTAATAAAAACCGGCAATCCCTTTTACAATCTTTCCTGTCATAACCTACTCTTCCAGTTCAAAGGTAATGTCATACGATTCCAGAACCTTTCCGGTCTGGGTATTGATTACCTCGACTTCTCCTTCATCTACTCCGTATTCTCCGATAATTTCCGGAAATACAATGGACAGCGTGCTGCTTCCATTGACATTATGCGCCGGCATCAGCGTCTTATATACGGTTCTTCCTTTTACCACTTGTTTTAACTGAATCTTTATGGAAATCTGGGTACTGCCGCTTCCAGGCCCGATAATTGGATTTAAATCAAACTCTTCATCAATAGAACCCACATACACGTTTCTGCTGGCTTTTACAGGCTGGTGAACCGGCACTTCTTCAGGCCCATAGCTTACCACGTATCCGACAGCCGTCCCCTCTGCCACTTCCGTACCCGCCGGAATGGTCTGGCGGATGATACTCCACTCGTCCACCGTATCGTTGTGCTCCATTTCCACGTCTCCAGGCTTTAGCTTTGCATCTTCCAGAAGCTTCAGCGCCTGATCTTCCGGAAGTCCTTCCAGCTGGGGAACCAGCACCTTTTTTACGCTTGGGCCGGAACTGATATAAAGGACAATAGGGTCTCCTCCCTTATAGACAATGTCTTCCGGAGCTGTCCGGATAACTCTTCCGGCTTCTACCGTATCGCTGTTTTCTGCCGTCATAATGACAGAAATATCGTTGGAATCCAGGATTTTCTTTGCTTCTACATCTGTTTTCCCGACTAATCCCAGCGATTCCACTTCTGTCTTTCCGCTTCCCCTGCTGATGGTAATCCGGACTTTCGATCCCTTTTCCACCACGGTTCCCGCGTTGTCCTGGGAGATCACATATCCCTCTCTTCCAGTCTCTGAGTAGGCATAACGAACGTCTGGAATCAGGGACATTTCTGCCAGCCTGGCTTTTGCCCCATCCTCCGTAATGCCTAACAGCTCCGGAATATTGGTCTGGCTGTCTGAGAGCACAATCGTACTTTCCGCCCTGCTTTCATCATTTCCCCCCGTCGGGAGTGCAAGACCTGGCCCCAATTCAAAGAGACCTGTAATCTGGGCAATCAGAAAAATCAGCACCGCCACAATAAAGATTGCTCCGGCAATCCCTCCAACAGAAAACAGTCGCTCTAAGCTTCTGTTTACATCTTTTTCCGGCTTTTGTCTAATCCGCTCTTCTGCTTTTTTGCTTTCTCCAGCCCGCTCTGCCCGAACCCTGGTTTCCCTTTTTTCCTCTTTGGGATTCAAAAGGGCATGGCGCAGATCGTTGATCAGCTGGGACGCGGAATCATACCGCTCATCAGGGTTTTTCCTGGTGCATTTTAAGATGATTTTTTCCAGCCCTGGCGCAATATTGCTGTTTAAACGGGATGGAGGCGTCAGTTCCTGCTCCATATGGGCAATGGCTACGGACTCTGCATCGTTCCCATCAAATGGCAGGATTCCGGTTACCATCTCATACAAGGTAATGCCAAAGGAATAGATATCGCTTCTGGCATCGCTGATATTGCCGCTGGCCTGCTCCGGAGGAATATAGTGAACCGACCCGATGGCGTCGGAATTTTTCGTCTGCATACTGATGGCCTTGGCAATGCCAAAATCCGCTACTTTCACTTTTCCATCCATGGAAATAATAATATTCTGCGGCTTAATATCCCGATGGATAATATGACGCTCATGAGCAGCCATCATGCCCTGGGCAATCTGAATGGCAATTCCGATTGCCTCTTTATTGTCCAGGCACCCTTTTTTGGCAATATAATTTTTCAGGGTAATGCCCTCTATCAGCTCCATGACAATATAGTGGATGTCTCCATCGTCTACTACATCGTACACATTGACAATATTAGGATGGGACAGTCCTGCCGCTGCCTGGGCTTCCATCTTAAAATTGCTGACAAATCCAGCGTCTATACAAAATTCTTTTTTCAGTACCTTAATGGCAACCAGACGGTTCAGCTTATGGCATTTTGCCTTATACACGTCTGACATCCCGCCGGAACCGATTTTTTCTAAAATTTCATAGCGATCCTGTAAAAAATCCCCGACTTTTAACATGGCGTCACCTCGCTTTCTGCAAGGTTTGCCAGAATAACGGAAATATTGTCCTTTCCGCCGTTGTCATTTGCCTTCTGCAACAGTCTCCAGGCCTTTTCAGAGAGTGTCCCCTTTGCGGATACAATGGAATAAATCTCCTTGTCGCTGACCATATTGCTCAGGCCGTCGGAACATAACAGAATCATATCGCCTTCGTGAAGGGCAACTTCGAAAAAATCCGGCTCTACCTCCGGTTCTGTGCCAATCGCCCTGGTAATATAATTCTTTTTCATCTGGTAGTCTTTGCTTCCCCTGTTTAAAAGCCCCAGGGAAACCATTTCTTCTACGTAAGAATGGTCTTTGGTAACCTGAATTAATCCGCCGCGAACCAGATACAGACGGCTGTCTCCTACATTGGCGACATATAAAACTCCATCTGATACTGTCGCTGCTACCATAGTCGTTCCCATTCCACGAAGCGCCGGATCCTTTAAGGATTCGTTGTAAAGTCTGCGGTTTACCTCAGAAATTCCTTTGTTTAAAATTGAAATCTCCGGTTCGCCGTCTGGCTGACGGTTCATGTAAGCTACCAGTTTTTCCACCAAAAAACGGGAAGCGTAATCTCCTGCATTGGCACCTCCCATGCCGTCTGCAAGCAGTAAAAGATTGGGCAGCGGGCCGGTTTTCTGCTGGGAAGCATAGATATAATCCTGATTGGTAGACCGCACCCTTCCGGTATCCGTATATGCGCTGATCTGCATTCTGCCATCCTCCTTTCCGTTTTTTAAGAGTTCAAATCCTGTTCTTTCTCAATAAAGCTTTTGCGGAGCTGACCGCAGGCGCCGTTAATGTCCCGCCCCATTTCCCTCCGGACGGTAACGGCAATTCCCTGGCGCTCCAGATAAGTTTTAAACGCCTCGATGGCCTTTTTATCAGACTGGACAAAATCCCGCTCCTTTATGGGGTTAACCGGAATTAAATTGACGTGTCCATGGTAATCCTTAATCAGCGAAGCCAGCGCTTTTGCCTCTTCTAAGTTATCATTCACGCCGCTTACCAGGCTGTATTCAAAGGTAAGCCTTCTGCCGGTTTTCTCAAAGTACGTTTTACAGGCTGCCAGCACTTCCTTTAAGCTGTAGCGTCTGGCAATGGGCATCAGGGTCTTTCTCACTTCATCATTGGGCGCATGGAGGGAAAGAGCCAGGGTAATGGCCAGATTTTCCTCTGCCAGTTCATAAATTTTCGGCACAATGCCGCAGGTAGACACGGTAATGTTTCTCTGGCTGATGTGAAGTCCGTTTTCATCCGTCAGAAGACGGATAAAGCGAATCAGATTGTCATAGTTGTCCAAAGGTTCGCCGGAACCCATTACCACCACATTGGAAACTCGTTCTCCTGTGTCCTTCTGAATCTGATAAATCTGATCCAGCATTTCGGAAGGACGCAGATTTCTCTCCAAACCGTCCAGGGTAGACGCGCAGAACCGGCAGCCCATGCGGCAGCCCACCTGAGAAGAGATACATACAGAATTTCCGTGTTTATATTTCATCAGAACGCTTTCGATGATGTTGCCGTCTCCCAGGCCGAACAGGTATTTCCTGGTTCCGTCGATCCCGGATTCCAGCATCTGGACCGTCTCCAGGGACGTATACGTTCCATGCTCCAGAAGACGCTCCCG
>OHJQ01001643.1_pt1 | contig 9861 bp, 7 predicted proteins | sample 1568601 | NCBI WGS metagenome assembly OHJQ01 (sample SAMEA3879599, study PRJEB24766) | human gut metagenome | biome: human-associated habitat; feature: feces | place: USA | collected 1985/1987 | reverse complement strand
GTGGTAAATCCACTTTCATTGCATCTATATCTTCCATAATTTTTTCTTTGTAGAAATAAAATAGTCCCCAAAATTTTTCCTTGTTTTTCTCAAATTGTCCATATTCATTTCCAAAAATATCACGAATTACAAAAGGTAACACATAATCTGAAATCTGGGTATCCATCTTTATATGTTCCATTCCAATAGTATTTATAATTCTCGAATAATTTTCAGTAAACCAAAGATTCTCTGTCCATTGCTTATTGCATCTAAATGCTTCAAACGACTTTTCAAAACACTTACGATAAATACTGCTTATATTATCTGCTAACTGAACCAATTCATTTTCTTTGCTATCAACAAAATTGATATGTATTTTATTATCTTCAAACGACTGATTATATTCTTCTTCGTACCCCATTAAGTTATCGTGATATATTTCTGTCTTGCCCATATCAACTCCGTGTAGATGTTTTAAGCTCAAAAGCGTTTCTCCTAATGCCGTCATATTCACAAAATTTACAGTATTTTTGCAGCTATACGCTTCGTAAGTCAACGGGAATTCTCCATAATCCTTATTTTCTAACATAAGCTTAGCAAATGCTATATACAAATTATAATCATTTCTATCCAGTTTTTCATAAGGAAAGGAAATAAGATATTCCAAAAATTCTTTTTTAGAATTATCGGTGTTTTCACATACTGCGGAACAATAATGTAAAAACAGTTCTTCTTTTTCTCCCGCCAAAGCACTTGCCATCATATAAAAAGTTAATGTTTCTTGCTGTTGAAATGGCACTCCAAAAATATATACTGAAATCAATGTTGCCAAGTAAAATATCTTATCATAATTACAAATAAAGAAATGCTTATCATCAAGCACATTTGTTATAAAATATTTTAGGGCTTCATTATTACGCTGAGTCATAAGCTCAGAACCTTTTATTTCTCCTATAAATCCGAAACAATTCTTAAACTGTCTATACTTGTTCAGTATCTCTATTTCATCTTCTTTATCAGCAACAAAAACACTTCCCAATACAAAATGTCGTTGTCCATCATTAAACAATTGTCCATTTTTGTTTGGCATAATACAACCGGAATATCCAGACTCATCAAAAAATAATTTCAATATATTTCTCCTTATGCTAAACGATAATTTAGCGGCTTAATCAGCAATAGTAGCTTGTCCATTCATCAACATAGGAAGTAACCAATCACGAAGATTGATTAACTCGACAGTTTCATCTTTGTTTTTCAATATGCTGACACGGATTTTATGCAGGAAGTTTTCATAATCCAATATGATTTTCTCATCAGGAACAACAACATTAAGTATTGCCAAATTAGCCTCGCTGAGAGATGCTCTTGTTGATGCCATACACGAATTATGGAGAAATTTATATATGCCATCGCTACCTAAAAATGAACGTATGTATTCCCTGTAATTTGGATTGTGAACACAAATTTTTCCAAGAGCCACATTGAATGCACCCTCTATTCCGTATCGAACTGCACCAGCATCTCCGTATTTGTCCATAAGTATGTCAAAGCGGTCAACTATACTAAGATTTTTTGTTCGAGGAATATATGTTATGTGTGTATCGCTATCATAATCTCTGTTTTGAATGAAACGCACATAACCTTCTTTTGGTTCATATACAAATTCACTTTTAGGTGGTTGACTATTGCTTTCCCAACTTACCAATTTGAGCAGTGGAACAACATTCCAGTTCTCTGGAATATTACGTTTTAGTTGTTCGTTCCAAACCATCTTACCGCCAGATGAGCAGTATGGCTTTCCGTTTTCGTCTGGAAAATCAAATTGTGTGAACCAGTAGTCGTAAATAAGCTTAGCTTGCTGCTCTAAATTATCGTTTATGTTATTATTCAAAGCGATTTTTTCATCAATTTTTGAAAGTATATTAGCAATTTTACGCTGCACTTTAATTGAAATATTAGGAACTGTATATGTTGGAAAATCTTCTACAGAAATTCTATTTACAGTGCTACCTTTTATAATCTTGCTTTGAATAAATTGTTTCCATTCCGGCGAAAGAAAATAATAGTACAGCCACAATGTGTCAATATCCTTACTTACATTTCTGATAATAGCTAATCTTCTTCCTAAACACCCATAAAAGTCTTTAGGTATTAAAGCGTACCTTCCCAATGTTGCTTCATACGAAAAAACAATATCTCCATACTGTGGGGTTACTCTTTTTGTCCACTTAATATAATCTTCTTCTGACAAATGAGCAAATTCTTTTGCATTTATTTTTCCATCATCAGTTATTGCATCTATTCCCAAGTAAACTGGACCATCGACTGTTTTCTTTGGTGTAGCATGTGGACCATCGTACACTTCGCATATCTCTTTTATCACTATTCTTTCTGACATAAATTCCTCCGCTATCCGATGTATTTTCTATGAGCCAATTTAACATTGCTCTGTTTGACCATTGCATATTGCAAAGTCGTATCTATTTTTCTATGTCCCAAAAGTTGCTGTAACTGTTCAATGGGCATTCCCTTATCTATTGCCATAGTCGCAAGAGTACGCCTAAATTTATGTGGATGCACCTTACTAAGACCTAATTGTTTTCCAAAATTTCGTAATCGCACTTCAATACCACCAATTTTCAATCGTTCATAAGGAGCTTTTAATGATACAAACAGTGCCGGATTATTATCCATTCTGCTCTGTAAATAATTCTGCAAATGTATTTTTGTTCTGGCGTCAAAATAAACAACTCTCTCCTTATCGCCCTTTCCAAAAACAACACATTCACGCTCATTAAAATCTATATCTTCTCGATTTAATAGAACCATTTCTCCTACTCGCATACCTGTTGATGCCAACATATCAATCATAGCCAAGTCTCTGAGTTCTGTGCAATTATCTCTCATCAATTCAAGTGCTTCATCTGAATAAGTTTCCTTAATATTCGTTCCAGTTTTAACCTTATGTATTCTTCTGACCGGACTTTTCAAAATATAGTCCTCGTCCTCAAGCCAAGAAAAAAAGCTGGAAAGTATTCGTCTTATATTATCAATCGTAACTTTACTTGAATTTTTATTTGACTGATATTCAGTAAGGTAACAGCGTATATCATCGGTTACAATATATTTAATACATTTACCTATACTATCAATCATTGCCTGTATAGTTGCTTTGTAATATTTCAAAGTTTTCTCGGAACAGCCCTCAATTCTCTTTGCCGATAGAAACAGTTCAACCAAGTTCTGCTCCGATAATCCTTTATCACTTTCTGTTTTTGCAACTTCATAATCAAAAAGCGTATGTTGCAGTACCTCCTGCAATCGCTGTGTTTGTGCATTGTTCAAATAAGGTAGCATACCCTGAACAATATCCATAATTAAATTCTGTTTCATAGTCAATTCTCCTTTTATTTAACTTAGAGAACAACTATGGAGCGGTAGTCCCCTGCTTTAACTCCTGCCACTCACAAGAGTTATGGGATATGTGTTAAACGATAATTTAGCGGCAATGGCTTATGATATTTATATGCATACTTTTTTCTCCAAAAAGCCTAATGCTAAACTGAAAGATATTTTGACTGAAGCTGAAAAGTCATCTATTCAGGTCGGAGAAGCAAAAATATCAAATGGCAAATATCCATTCTTTACAAGTGGTTCAACTATTTTGAAATGGAACGAACCATTTGTTGATGGTAGAAATTGCTTTTTAAATACTGGTGGTAACGCTGATGTTAAGTTTTATGTTGGTAAAGCAGCTTATTCGACAGATACTTGGAGCGTTTCTGCAAAATCCGAAATGTCAGACTATCTCTACTTAATGTTATTTTCAATTAAGCCTGAACTTGACCAAAAATTCTTCCAAGGAACAGGGCTGAAACATTTACAAAAGCCTTTACTTAAAGACAGACCTATCTATGTTCCTGAAAAAATGGAATTAGAAGCATTTAACCGTCAAGTAATGCCGATGTTTGATATTATTTCTGAAAACACAAGAGAAAATCAGCAGCTAACATCTCTTAGAGATTGGCTTTTACCTATGTTAATGAACGGTCAGGCTACCATCAGTGATTGATACGGTAAATTATCGTTTATCTTATTATTTGTTCGGATTTTCATTTCCATTTTATATAATAAATCGCCTATTCTTACCTGTTCTTCATAATCAGGCAAATATAAATACAAAAATGAAAACATATCCTCATTAAAACTTGCTCTCAAAGTCATTATCGTATTGCAATCTAATACTTTACGAAAATACTTACTTCTCAAAAAAAAGGCAATATACTTTGAGTATACTATTCCCGTTGTTTTCGGTCTTAGTCTTTTTACAAAGCCACTAAAAGTTGCTTTCGGATAGTCTTTAACAGCAACACAACTCATTGCCAAAGCGTCAACAGTTTCACTTGTTCTTGTAATAAACACATCATCTTTTTTTACAGAAAATATTTCTTGCTCTTTAAGAGATGTATCCATCAAATCTGGTAATTCTTCAGGCAAAAAATAATTATTAAACACGGTGCTAAATGATATAAACGGCGAACCGTGTCCGGCTTGTTCTTTTGATGAAGATATACCTGAACTCATTTCATATAAATCACTAAATTTGTACTTTGTAAGTTTACTCATACTTTACCTTCTTTAACTGCTCCATAATTTCCGTTTTCAGTTTGTCGCCCTCTGCAAAATATTCCTGCAATTTCTCCGCATAAGCACTCATACGAGCATTAAACTCGTCCTGTGACAATTCAACATATTCGATTTTTACATCAAAATATTGTCCAGCCGCAAGTGAATACTTCTTTTCTTTGATTTCATCATAGGTAACAGCAACTGAAAAATCATCAACAGCTTCTTTATTAAGGAATGTATCAACAATTTTATCAATCTCAAAATTACGAAGTCTGCGTTTTTGATTATTACCGTCCTTATATTCTTCTCCCAGTTTTGAAGCATCTATCAGTACAACCTTATCTGTTTTTCTTGAATTATCAAAAAATAATACTGATACATTCGTGCCGGTATTAGCAAATACATTTGATGGCATACTAATACAGCCATAAACAATATGTTCATCTACAATATGTTGTAGTATCTTCTTTTCTACACCTGATTTTGCGGTTACAAATCCAGTAGGAACTACAATCGCACCTTTTCCGGTTGATTTCAATGAATTAAGAACGTGCTGAATGAACAACGTATAAATTGCCATACTCTCTTTCTTCTTGGCAGGTACTTTCGGAACTCCCGCCCAAAAACGAACGGGCATTGCTGCTATACGCTCTCTTGTATCTGAGAAATCCATCTTAAAAGGCGGATTTGAAACTACATAATCAAAAGTTCTTAATTCCTGTCCATTATCACTCTTATGATATGGAGCAATCAGCGTATCTCCTTGAATTGCGTGGTCAAGAGAAGATACCAAGCTGTTCAGGATAAGATTAAGTTTTAACATTTTATTACTTCGCTGTGAAATATCCTGTGCAAAAATCGTACACTTATCTTCGCCAATTTTATGGGCAAGAGCCATCAAAAGTGTTCCTGTTCCGGCTGATGGGTCATAACACTCAATGCTATGTAAATCAGTTGCATTTCCAACAAGCAATCTTGCCATAATCGTTGCAATAGCGTGAGGAGTATAATACTCTGCATACTTACCACCGCCTGCGGTATTGTAGTCCTTTATCAGATATTCAAATATATCTGCAAAGAAATCATAGTGCTTCTCAAATGCTTCTTCAAAAGAAAAGTTTACCAACTTATCAACCAAAGCACGGGCAAAAGGTGCTCTTGCTGTATCGTCCGTTACATACTGTGTCAGCTTTTCAAAAAGCGGTATTTTTGTATTCTGAGCAGTCTGAGTTGAAAATATATCAATATTCTTATCTGCTATATCTGTCATCGTGCTGTCAAAGATTAAATCAAAATCGCCCTTTGCCTGCTGATTCCATAAGTTGGCAATAAGATGTTCCGGATTAAGTAATGGAATATCTGACGGTAAACTATCAAAAATATCCAAGCGGTCATCTTCTGACATTTCTGCATAAGCAAGTTCCCATTTTTCAGCATTTTTAAGAACCGAACTTACTTTTTTTACTTCATATCCGAACTTATCATTAAGGAACTTATAAAGGAAAACCTGTGTGATAATTTTATATTCGTTACCATCGTTTCCCATACCATAGGTCTGACAAGTTGCTTTTAAGGCATCTATCAACTCTATGGTTTTTTCTTTTATCGTCTTTATTTCTTCCATTGTGTTCTCCTTTATGCCACTGAATAAGTCTGGTTATACTGGTCAAGATACTGTTTTGTAATCCTGCTCTGTATAAATACTCTATCCTCACGAGCACTCGCTATTCCCAACTTATCAATGCCTGCTTTTATTTGTGTCATAACCGTTCTCTCAAAATATGCGTCTTTCTTCAATATATCATTTCTGTCATACACTTTCTGGTCAATATCAGACTTAATAGAAAGCAAAACATTCATAATAGACATATCATATTCTGAAACAATCGGCTGTTTATTTGCTACTTTTCGAGCAAGATTTTCTTCCCTGATTCTTTTATGAACCCTTGCGAATTTCGCATCGCCATTATATTTTCTCAGCAGAACCGTGTTTTTCTTCTGCAATTCATCAAGCTTTTTCAGAATATCTTCCAATTCCTTTCCTTGCTCCTCAATCTCAGATACACTCTTAGGTTCAAAACCATGTTGCTTGAAGCGAAGCAAAAATGCTTCCTGCAAAGTAATAAACTCAGGGTCATCAGGGTCGATATTCTGAGTAAAGGCACGAACAGTCTTTTTATACTTTTCTGTTACTGCGTCTTTACCACCGACGATTTTCAATTCTTCCTCGCTGATTTTGCTGAAATTAAAAGTAATATCCTCCATTGCTTCATTGACAAGCAACTTTGTGGTATCATCACTTGCAAAAAGTTCTTTCTGATTTATGTTATCAATATGATGTTGCACCTCTGAAATCAATGATGGCAATTTTGTTAATTCCATTTTTGCAAATGTTTCCTTTAACTCATCATCGCCAAAGGTTCTTACCAAATTACAACAATCACGAGCAGCAATAAGAATTTTTTTAAGTTTAAGCAATTCCTGCTTATCCTCAATCGTGGATATTTCAGAACTAAATTCTTCTGCATTATCTGTGGTGTAGTTAAAAAGAACCTGCTGCACTTCCTGCATTTGTTTAATGAGTTCTGCCGGGTCTTCAATAACCTGTTTGAATGTATCTGTTTCATTTCCCGCACCAACTTCATTCGGGTCATTAAAACGGTTCAGCTCTTTGAGGTATGCTTCATTTGTTTCCTCAAAATTCCTTTTTATATTTGCAAAATCAATGACATAACCATAATGGTTTTCTTTATACGGTCTGTTGACTCTTGTAATTGCCTGCAACAAATTATGGTCTTTCAATTTTCGACCAAAATACAGGCGTTTCAATCTTGGTGCATCAAATCCGGTAAGAAGCATATTGAAAACGATAAGAATATCAACTGTCATATTATTTTTGAAGTCATCAATAATCTTATCTCTTGTATCTTTGTCATCACTATCGTGAAGTATAAGTCCAGCTCGCAAATGACTTTTCATAGAAGCGTCTTTATTAAGTTCTGCTTGAATTTCATCAAAATACGCAAACAGCTTCCTTGCCTGCTCACTTGTTTCACAAATGACCATACCGCCGAGCGTATTATCTCCCTGAATTTGTCTAAATCTCTTTAGGTCAGAAATAATATATCTAAGCAACTCTTTGACATAGTTATCGTGTTCAACAATCTGACTTTTCTTTACGTCTTTCTTTTCTACCAAAGTTTCAAGTTTTTCGTAAATCTCAGAAAGTCGCTCTTTATACTGAGTTTCTATGTCCTCACGGATAATTTTCAGCGTATATCCATCTAAAATTGATTTGTCATAATAGTATGTATGAATATAATTACCAAAAACTCTCCAAGATTCTCTTTCTTCTTTCAAAAGCGGTGTTCCTGTCAACGCAATCTTTATTGCATTTTTATCTGCATCAAGAAGATTAGCCAAGAATGAGCCTTCTGGTTTATACCCTCTATGTGCTTCATCAATAATAAACACCCTCTGCAAATTCGTTGCATACGCAGGAAGGTCAACTTTTGACCTATCTTCAGCAAAACGCTGTATATTCACTACTGTAATTTCAGGTTTTCCCGTATTTCCCTCTTGTGCTTGATTGTTACGGAACTGCTCCATAAGTTCAGCACGGGAACTTGCCGTTTTCACAACCAATCCACGAGCTTCAAATTCTTCTGAAGCCTGTTTCAGCAAATCAAGGCGGTCAACAATGAAATAAAACTTTGCAACTTTATTTTGTTTACTGAAATAGTCAGAAAGAACATAAGTAAGATAATAAGAAAGGGCTGTCTTTCCACTACCTTGAGTATGCCATATAACACCTGAATTAACACCTTCATCAATCTTACTTCTTACTGTTAAGGCAGCAAACATCTGTTGATAACGCATTATATGTTTCTGCTCAATAAACTCTATCTTGCCATTTATTTCTTTATGAAAACGAACATAGGCAATTCCATATTTTAATATAAATAACAATCTTTCAGGACTGCACATAGATGTCAGTACTCGATTGGTCGGTGTATAGGTATCTAAATTTGTTTGATATTCCGGAGAAGTATGAATAACCTGACAATTAAAGTCAGTCAATATCTTCTTTTCAACAATCGGGTCAATATCCTTATATGGGAAATCTGCATTATAAGGTGCAATATCCAAATTTGTAGGATTTTCTTCTCTGAAACAGTTGAACGGTGCAGACTGTTTTGCCGTCGTACAATAGAATGCCCCCTGAACCGGAACAATACCACCCATAGTGTCATATTCCATATTATTAGAGAAAATCATCAACTGTGTAATATTCAAAAATCTCCTAAATTTTTTATTAGGAAATCTCTTTTGGTTCATTCTCTTGCTTTCTGCAACCATACCGCCGTGATTATTCGGCTTCTTTACTTCAACAAATACAAGTGGAAGTCCATTTACAAACAATGTAATATCAGGTCTAAATTCATCTTGGTCACGCTTACAAGTGAACTCGGCGGTAAAATGATATGTATTATTCTTTGGATTTTCAAAATCCACCAATCTAACAGGCGAAACAGACGATAAACGCTCGTAAAAACTGCGTCCTATATCATCATTATCTAATTCCTGCCTAATAGTTTTCAATGTCTGTTCCGCTTCTCCTGCGTGGGTAGGATTAAGCCGTGCAAACTGCTCCTTGAAAACGTTAATTAAGATATTGGTATCAGGGTCATATACTGTGCCTGCCATATCTTCAGTTATTTTCCCGAAATAGGTATAACCAAGGCGTGTCAAATGAACCATTGCTGGCATTTGAACACGGGTAGCTTCGTTAAACATATTTTTCTTACCACTTGCCGCCATCTTCAGACCTCCTCATATCATTCGTCTAATATGACTTCACATACATCGCCAATATCACAATGAAATACTTTGCAAATTCTCATAAGCACATCAAGGGATACTGTTTCATTCTTATTTAATTTTGTTGCAACAGACGATGAAATCTCCGCAGCACGCATTAAATCTTGTCTTTTCATTTGATTATCAATCATAAGTTTTTGAAGTTTGTTGTAGCTTATTCTCATCTGTAACGCTCCTTCGTATTCTCCGTTCCTTTTGGTTACAGTTACTCATTTGACATTATACTATGAATAATCTATTTTTTCAAGATATAGGGATTTATTCACAACTCCTATCCGACAAGGTGTCACTTTTTACAAACACCTAATACAACTCTTTTAAAGAATACTAAAAAAGAGATGCCGAAGCACCTCAATTATACATTCT
>OHJQ01001629.1_pt1 | contig 9923 bp, 10 predicted proteins | sample 1568601 | NCBI WGS metagenome assembly OHJQ01 (sample SAMEA3879599, study PRJEB24766) | human gut metagenome | biome: human-associated habitat; feature: feces | place: USA | collected 1985/1987 | reverse complement strand
CGCTTTTAACAAGGGTCAGCATCTGGTCGGTGGTGGCGGCTTCGGTGTCGGGCCGGAGGACGGCATCGTGGTCAAGGAAGAACTGCCGGTAGAAGCTGCGGGTCATGCTCTCGTCGCTGAGGGAGATGAGGGGATAGCTGCGCAGCTCCTTCAGGGTCAGGCTCTGACTTGCCAGCGCGGTGAAGGTCCTGCCACCCACCAGCACCTCGTAAAACGGCTTCAGCTCCACCATTTTCAACCCCGACTCGATCTCCGCCGGGGTGCTCACAATGGCAAAATCCACCTCGCCGTTCTTCACGGCCTGCACCGCCTGCGGGGTGGAGTGGTTCGAGATGCGCAGCCGGATGCCGGGATATTCGGTATGGAAATCCCGCAGCTTTTTGGAAAGATAAATGTTGAGCGCCGTCTCGGTGGCGCTGATGCTGATGGTTCCGTGCTCCAGCGTGGCACTGGCGCTCAGCTCCTCCTCGGCATCCTGGATCTGCACCGCCGCCGAAGCAATGCGGGAGTAGAGCATCTCGCCCTCCGGTGTCAGGGTCACACCCCGGTTAGAGCGGATGAACAGCACGCAGTTCAGCTGGCTTTCCAACCGGTTCATCGAGTGGGTGATGTTGGGCTGATTGTTGCCCAGAACCCGCGCAGCCTTGGTAAAGTTCTGATACTTCGCCACATAATAGAAGATCTTGTAATACTCCCAATCCACATACATGATGCGTCTGCCCCCTCCATGTAAAAATCGCATTGCTGCCTTGTGCAGGATACTTTTTGCACATTTTATTCCTGCCCGTATCATAACAACTGCAATCGAAAATTGCAAGAGGAAATTGAAAAATGGTAAAATCGTAAAAAGGAAGGCAATTGGCCCTTGCCGATCTTGCGCCCGTGGCACAGCTAATCTTCTAGCCCATGGCTCCCAGTCACATTCTTCAAATATTCCTCCGGGTCACCATTCAGAATCAAATCCGCATAACCCAGTGGGGCGTTGTAAATAAGGTACGGAAGTATTGGGAGGGATTGCATGAGCGACTGGAAAAAGAGGAACGAAGATTGGCGTGATGAGGACGAACTGGAAGAAGAGGAAGAATGCGAATGCCCTTGGGTAGACAGCAAGGGCAAAGTGCGTGAAACCGCTTACTGCCAGTACCTTTTAGAGAAACACCCCATGATGTGCCTGAAACAGAAGCTGTTCGACCAGAACGGCGAGGTAGACGAGGACGCACTGCTCTACGAAGTCCACAGCGACCTCCGTGACTTTGTGCTCGACAACCTTGCCAAGAAGGAGAAGCAGGTTCTGGACGCACTCCGTATCGAAACCTATACCCCTGAATGGAAACCCCAGCTTGACCGCATCCATCTCCAGAACGGAACCTACTTTCTGGACGAGCGGGGATTTGTGCCGGAAAAGGAACTCTGCCTGAACCGGCTCCCCGTGGAATACCAGCCCGATGCCCCCGCACCGACCAAGTGGCTGGAATTTCTGGACGGTCTGCTCATCCCGGAGGACATTCTGACCTTGCAGGAATATCTCGGCTATCTTCTGATCCCGTCTACCAAGGCGCAGAAGATGCTGGTCATGACCGGCAAGGGCGGCGAGGGAAAATCCCGCATCGGCTTGCTGCTGAAGAAGCTGTTCGGGGAAGCCTCTCACTCCGAATCCATCCTCCGCATCGAAACGAACCGCTTTGCCAGTGCAAATCTGGAGTATAAGCTGGTCATGGTCGATGACGATCTGAACATGGTGGCTTTGCCCGAAACACGGAACATCAAGTCCATCGTCACCGCCGAAGACCGTTTGTGCATCGAGCGGAAAAACAAGCAGGCTGTCCAAGGCCTGCTGTACGTTCGTTTCATCTGCTTCGGCAATGGCAACCTTGTGGCTGCTCACGATGACAGCGACGGCTTCTGGCGTAGGCAGATCCTCATCACGGTGAAAGACCGTGACCCTGCCCGGGTGGATAATCCCTTCCTCATCGAAGAGTTGTCCGAGGAGCTTCCCGGCATCCTGCTGTGGATGCTGGAGGGGCTGCACCGTCTGCTGGCGAACCGCTATCAGTTCACCATCAGCGAGCGCTCCATCCAGAACCTCGAAGCAGCCATGGCGGACAGCGACAACCTGACCCAGTTCATGCAGGCCAGTGCGTATGTCCGCTTCAAGCCCGACACCGAGGAACGCTCCACCTATCTCTACCGCGCCTACACCAAGTGGTGCGAGGATAATCTGGAATCGCCTGTTCCGCAAAAGAAGTTCAGCCAGTTCCTACTGAAAAATTCCGGGAAGTATGGCCTGACCTTTTCCAAGCACATCGAGGGAAAGTACCGCGGCTTCCGGGGCGTATGCGTCCACCCCGCCTTTGCTGCGGCATAAAACACACGAAAAGTAAAAAACTCCCGCCCCACACGCCCCAAATTATTGATTTTTACCTGTTATCGCTGTTTTCTCCGGGCGCGTGTCCGCCCCTTCCGGACGGAAGCAGGGCGGCAACACGCCCTTCGGGGCGGGAGAGAAACCAAGATGCGCCCCAAAAGGGCGCGTACACCCAAGCCATGCGCCCTGTAAAACCAACATAGAAAGGTACTTTTGTGTAGTTTGGGGCGCGTAGGGCGCGTAAATTCAAGTTCTCGCACTTTTTTGGGCTGCTGCTTCGGGTCAGGAGCGGCAGGCCCTTACATATTTACCGGCCCACAGGGTGCAGCTCAACCGGAACTGCGCCGGGTCTGGAGAAGTGCAAAGGAGACATGCCTATGACGAATGTCCGCAAAAATTCCGCTAAACTGACCCGTGAGGACTTGAAAATCGCGCCCGAATCCCCTACAATGAAATTGTCCGAAACCCCTGCCGTAGAACCTTCTGACCAGACCAGAAAAACTGTCCGACACGCCCCGCTCGTTTACCGGGTGGAGGAGATTGCCCAACTGTTGGCGATCTCCAACCGTGCTGCGTACAATCTGTGCAACACCACGAAAGACTTCAAGGTGATCCGCCTCGGTACCAGCATCCGGGTAAGCAAGCAGAGCTTTGACGATTGGTTTGCAGCGGTCTGAGGGAGGGAACATCTATGGCATCTATTATGAAACGTGGCAACACGTATTCCGTCCGATACAACTACAAAGATCATGCTGGCAAGCCCTGCAAGGGCTGGGAAACCTTCAAGACCAAGGCCGAAGCGCAGGAGCGCAAGATCACGGTGGAGAAGGAACTGCTGGACGGCACCTTCCTCGTGCCCGACACCATGACGGTCGAGGAGATGCTGTACAAGTGGATCCCCATTCAGTCCAGCAAACACAAGTGGTCTCCCAAGACCTACACCCAATCTGTGGCGATGGTGCAGAACCTCATCGTGCCGTATATCGGAAAGCGGAAGGTGCAAGACCTCCGCACCTACGACATCGAGCAGTTCTACGCCACTCTGAGCCAGACCCCCTGCGGCCAGTACGTTCACGGCGAGAAGCAGGAGCTGACGGAAAATCAGAAGAAACGGCTGTTATCCAGCACGTCCATTCACGAAGTCCACACGCTCCTGAAAACTGCCTTTTCGTATGCCGTTGACTGGGATCTGATCCACAAATCGCCTACTCCCCGTGAAGCCCCCAAAATTAACACCGAAGAACGCACCATCTGGGATGAGCGCACCATGTTGGCGGCGCTGCAGACCATCGAGAACCCCGCCCTGCATCTGGCGGTGCACATGAGCATGATCCTCTCGCTCCGTGAGGGTGAGATCCTCGGCTTGCAGCCGGGAGACCTCGACTTTGATGCAGCAGACGGACGGGGAACCATCTCGGTGAACAAAGCCCTGCAGCGTGCCGACAAGGTCGCCTTGTCCAAGATCGACCCCACCCAGATCTACCACACCTTCCCGGACAGACGGGAGGGGAGCAAGTCCTCGCTGATCCTCAAGCGGACTAAGACCAAAAAGTCCAACCGCATCCTGTACATGACCAAGCCCTTGAAAGAGGAGCTTCTGGCATGGCTGGAAAAGATGAAGCAGGACGAGCAGAGCGCCCCGGAAAAGTACAGCAACTGCGGTCAGCTGTTCCGCTTACCAGACGGCTTACCCATTGCCCCGGACGTTCTGACCAAGTGGTATCGTATGTGGCGGGCAGAGCACCCGGAGTTTGAGAAGATCGTGTTCCACGGTCTGCGCCATTCCAGTGCCACCTACCAGCTGCTGCAATCTGGCGGTGACTTCAAGTCGGTGCAGGGCAACACCGGCCATGCAACCGCCACCGTCCTGATGGACACCTACGCCCACACGCAGGACAAGCCCCGGTTGGAGTTGACTGAGAAGATCGAAGCCGACTTCTACTCGCAGGATGTAGCAGGTGCGAAGCCGCAGGAACCCCCGGAAAACAAAACGCCGGTGGCAACAAAAATCACGGGTAAAATGATCCTTGAAGCCATCCGGCAGATGGACGCAGAGGAGCGCCGCGAGCTGACGCGGGTGCTCTTCGCGTAAAAGATTCTTTTTTGTGCAGCGAAATACACGCTGTGCAAGCGATGCAAAGAGTTCATGGCTTTTTTGTAAAGTGTGCAGGAGATGTGCAAAAGTGTGCAGACTCTGCCAGAAAAACAAAAAAGCCATGAAATCTTTCGATTTCACGGCATTTTCTGGTGCGATGGAAGGGACTCGAACCCCCGGCCTACTGATTCGTAGAGGGCCTTTATATGAGTTTCGCCGTTTTCGGTCATCGCAGTTTATATAGATTCACCGTTGTTTTTGTGTTTGTTCGTGCATGGTCGTTTCACTTCTTTTCGATTCAACAAGGCACAAATAAGGCACATTCCAGAGAGCATACCATCCCATAAAACGGGCACTATGAGAAAAGTAAAAAAGCAGACGGCTCACGAGGGCGGCAGAAATGCCCCTGTGAGCCGTCTTTTGTTATGCGTGCGACTTTTCCTTGATATGACTGAAAACGTCCGTCAGCGCGTCCGCTGCCGCCGCATCGCTGGAACGGATGAACCCGGCGTAAATATCCGTGGTGGTGCTGGTCTTTGCGTGGCCAAGTCTGCCCGAAACAGTTGTAACAGGCACATGAGCCGCTATCAGCAAGCTGGCGTTGGTGTGGCGCAGGCTGTGGAAGTGAACCGCCGGGAGGTCATGGGCGGCCAGAAAGCCCGGAAACCAGCTTGTAACCGCATTGGGGTCGAACGGCTGACCGTTCCAGCGAGTGAACAACAGGTCATTGTCCACCGTCTTGCCGTTCTCGATCTCCACCCGGCGCACCCACTCGGAACCGACCTTGAACCGTTCGGCCTTTTGGTGCTGGCGGTACTCCCGCAGCAGCTGTACGCACTCCGGGCCTATCTTGATGCACCGCCGGGAGCGTTTCGTCTTGGGTGCCGTGAATACCGTACCGCGCCCGGCGATGTTCTGCACTGTCCTGTTGATGGAGATCACACCCGCGTCAAGGTCAATGTCCGACCAGCGCAGGGCGCATATCTCGCCCCGGCGGGCACCTGTGAGCAAGGCCAGCTGTGTGATAACGCTGTACTGCGCTGGCGCGTCCTGCAGGGCTTCCAGCAGTTTTGCGACGTCCTCTTCCTGTAAGGCTTCCACTTCGATTTCTGCCGCTTTGGGGGCTTCTGTGCGCCGACAGGGGTTTTCATCGATCAGCTGCCACTTGACCGCCTTTTCAAACACGCTGGACAAGAAGCGGTGATAATGCAGCTGCGTGTTGCCGCCCAGCTTACCACCCGCCCTGACCTTCTCGGTAAAGGCTTTGGACAGGGGCAGCCCGGCGGCATCGGCCACCTTCTCGGCGGTCTTATGGCTGACCGGCTTGCCGCTGCACAGCCCCCGCATGGTTTCCTCACCCACCCCTGCGGCCTCCCGGATCCTTGCCCGCTGGCCTTTCGGCAGCAGCTTCAACAGCGCAGCCGTTGCCGTATAGGTGGAATCTTGACGCACTCCGTCCTCGGACAGGTTCGTATAGAACGCCATGAGGTGCGCCGGGCGTATCTGGTTGACCTTCATGTGACCCAGAGCAGCGGACACGCGCGGCACCAGCTTCCTGTACTCTGTGGCCGTCTTGGGCTTCAGCTGGCGGTCTGCATACTCTGTGAACCAGCGTTCTATCAGGTCATCCAGCTTCATGGACGCATCCAGCGAAATGCCGCCGTGCACTTCCTGTTCAAAGGCATCTGCCTGACGTTGCAGCTCCTTTTCCAGCTTCTTCCCAGTCATGCCCGGCGGGGGTGTATAGGTGCGGTTTACCAGCACCTGACGGCCCTGCCGATCATAGCCGTTGGAGACCCGGATGCAGTAGGAGCAGGTGCCGTCCTTCTTTGCGCGCTTTATGATTTTCGCCATCTGTCACCCCTCCTTTGTGGGCTTTGTGTATTCTGTCCCCGGCGGTGCACCGATCGGGCCGATTGGATTTCGGGTCGACAGATATGCTGGTTTATTAGGTATCTGAATTTTTGATAGGGTGAGGGGCTTTTTGATGGTCTTGAAAATGTTTGATTATCGCAAGATCATCTTCTGAAATGTCTTTATCAGCATAATCAGACACCATTTTAGCCAGCATAGAAGCTTTCTCATCTGACATGCTAGGGTCTTGAGTATTACGTTTGTATTTTTGCAGCTGTGTCAGCTCATCTACACGCTCTAACGCAACCTGTTGCCCTTCAGGGCTAAGCTGGAGCATCAAAAGTTCCATCTTCTGAAAATTCTCATTTTGCTCACTTGGCTTATCATTGCTTTTTTCGGTTTCAATACTCGCATTCCCGTTTTCAGCAACAGCCAACAAAAATGCAAGTTCGGCCCATTCCATATTCAGAGCATCAGCGAAGCGCATGATGGTTCCCAATTTTGGATTTTCTTCTCCTCTTTCATATCTTCCAACCAGAGAGCCAGAAATCCCCATCTTGCTACCAAGTTCGGCCATTGATAGCTTCTGCTTTTTTCGCTCTTGCCTTATTGCCTCCCCGATTACTTTGCTGTATGTCATGGAACCACCTCCAGCTGCATTATATCATCAAAATTCCAAAATCGCAATGAAAAAGTTCACAAAAGGTCTTGACTGAACCTTTTGTGGGACATATAATGAGATTGCAACAAAAAAGTTCTAAAATCATTAGGAGGTTCAACTATGATTCTTGACCGTGTTTCTGTTATCGCTGCTATGGCAAAGAAAAACATCACTATTGTGGAACTGAGTAACCTTAGCACTGTTTCGATTTCTACCATCGGTGCTGCACGTTGTGGCCGAGGTATTACAAAAAACAGTGCCAAGCGGATCGCTTCTGCCTTGGATGTGCCTTTGGAGGAGTTGGAGTCAAAAGTCAGTGATTGAAACTCGCCTGCTTGATGAATCAATTTCATCTTTCTTTTTTGAGGTGGCCGCATTGCAACGTTTGTCCAGAAAACAGGGGTGCATCCCTCTGAAAATTCTTGGTAATCTATGGCACTCTGGGATACTGCATGGCAAAGGGTGACACTGGATGGCAGCAGATGCACTCAGGCACAAGGGATTCAGTTCCAACAATGCTGCATCGGCCTGATTCATGGTCGAAATTTGACGGTATTGCAATTCTTTTCTGATCGTGATAAGATGCAGCCACAGCGAACGAAACGACACAAAAAACACTCAGGAGGTATGATTTATGGGCGATGTGATCCGCTATCCCAATATGGGGACCGTGGCAAAAGCCGCCGAAATTTACGGTCTATCACCAGCCTACATCCGGCGACTGTGTAGGCAAGGTAAAATCAGGTACGTTGTGGCCGGGCATCGCTGGTTGGTCAATCTGGACAGCTTGGCCCGGTACTTCAACGAGGGCGATCCAGTCCCGGCGGAACAGGATGAAGCCGTGGGCGGTATCCGCCGGGTCGTAGGGAGGTGAAAAAACATGGCACACCGCAACGCTTTTTGCGGTACAGCTGAACAGGGAGGAGGGATACTCTATTTCTGCTGTATATCTACAAAAGGACACTCCCAAGCCGCAACACATTGCTTTCCCTTGCTTTTTACTGGAGATGGATTTGGGCCTAACAGAGATGTTGGTTTATGCAACCTTGTACAACCGAACATCTTTATCCATCAAACACAACTGGATAGATGATAGCGGGCGTGTCTATATTTGCTATCCTGTAGACAGTCTTGCAGAAGCAATACACCGAAGTTTATCAGTCACCAAAGCTGCACTGAAAAAGTTGGAAGTGGTCGGGCTGATCGAGAGAAAACGGAATTTTGCAGCTCCAAGCACGATTTATGTCAAACTCCCGAACGGTCGGAATAACGACCAACTGTCAGCCGAAAAACAGGCTGAACGTAAAGCCGGAAAACCGGACGAACGTGAGCCGGAAAACAGGCTCACAGACAGCCGAAAAACAGGCCCATGTACAGCCGGAAAACCGGACATGCTTTATAAGGAAGGAACTACTGTATTGAACTACAGGAGTAGTAGTAAGGCTGCCACTGCCGCATCTCGTACAGATTCAGACCTTGCCGAGATTGTACAGCACTTCCAGCAGGTGATCGGCGACTTCCCACGTTCAGCACTGGACAAGCTCCAAAACTACCGTGAAGTGTTCCCGAAAGAACTTATCTGCAGGGCATTCGATGAGGCTGCTGAGAGTGGAGTACGGAACTGGCGCTATATCGATGGCATCCTGAGAGACTGGCAGGCTGATGGAGTCTGTACATTGGGCGATGTAGAAGCCCGCCGGGAGGCCCGACGGAAGCCTGAACCGCCGCAGGAAAAGAAAATGGAGGTGCTAACATGAACACACACAAAATTTTACTGGGTGCCCTGCTCATAAAGCCCGGCCTTGCACCCTATGCCCTGCCTGATTTGGAAATCGAATATTTCCCGGCGGATCTTCAACCAGTATTCGCCGCTCTATCCGGCTTTTGGAATGCGACCGGGAAGCTGGACGCTGTGGAGGCTTGCGCCCGATACCCTGAGCAGAGCACGGCCATTGTGGAATGCGCACAGGCGTGTGAAGCAGAATGCATCCGCATCACCCGTGAAGGCGTGGAGAGCTGGACGCAGCTCATTCGGGAACAGGCAGCCTTGACCCAGTTCCAAAGTCTGGCCTTGCAGGCCGGCAGCGCTCAGACCACCTTTGCAGACTTGCCGGAACTCTACAGCCGGATGGGCGAAGCCCTGACCCTTGACCGAGAGAAACAGGACTTCAAACCCATTGGGGAGCTAGTAGACGATTATGTTCGGCATCTTGATGAGAAGCCTCGCTACATTCCCACCGGGCTTTCCGTGCTGGATAAGCACCTCAAGCTATCCCCTGGCAATCTGTTTATCATAGGCGGTAGACCCAGCGCAGGCAAGACGGCTTTATCCTTGCAGATGGCTTGTGAGATGGCCCGGCGGGGGCTGAGAGTGTGCTATTTCTCGCTGGAAACCGGCCCGGACACTCTTGCCGCCCGCATCATCGCCAACCGTCTGGCGGCCCCGCTGGCCGATGTGAAGGCCAAGCGCGTGCCACAGTCTGAGCTTGACTATCTCGCAGACCTGCACAAACTGCCGTTGCTTATCCGTTCGGCATCGAGTAAGAGTGTTGGGTGGATAAAGGCGCAGGCCCAGCGGATGAAAGCGCAGGTCGTTTTTATCGACTATCTGCAACTACTGGCAGACGGCAAAGCCAAAGACCGCTATCAGCAGGAATCCTTGTGATAGCCCTTGCCCAGTTGAACCGCAACGCTGCACACGCATCCCCCAGCACCGCCGATCTGAAGGAATCTGGCCAGTTGGAACAGGACGCGGACGCTATCCTGCTTCTTTCGGACGATGGAGAGCAATATCAAGCCGTCCTTGCAAAGAACAAGGAGGGCCGTGTGGGAGAAATCCCTCTGACCTTCGACAAGCCCCGACAGCGCTTTCTCGCCGTCACGAGTGAACTGGAGGGGAGGTGAACACACATGAAGCACAGTCAGAACAAACCGCGCCGCCGGGAACC
>OHJQ01001622.1_pt1 | contig 9991 bp, 9 predicted proteins | sample 1568601 | NCBI WGS metagenome assembly OHJQ01 (sample SAMEA3879599, study PRJEB24766) | human gut metagenome | biome: human-associated habitat; feature: feces | place: USA | collected 1985/1987 | reverse complement strand
GAAAACTACGAAGGCGAAACATCCATCGGTTGCCGCATCCGCGGACTAAAGGATGGCAAAGAGCGTACCTACTATGTATATAACAACTGTAGCCACCAGGAGGCCTACAAGGAAACCGGTATGCAGGGCGTAAGCTATACCACCGGTGTGCCCGCCATGATTGGTGCCATGATGTTCCTCAAGGGATTGTGGAAAAAACCGGGTGTATGGAATGTTGAAGAATTCAATCCGGACCCATTCATGGAACAGCTCAACAAACAAGGCCTGCCTTGGCATGAGATTATCGACGGAGACTTGGAAGTTTGAAATTAATGATTAAACATTAATCATTATCCACTAATCATTAAACATTAACAAAGTGAATATAGGAGATAAAGCACCCGAAGTATTGGGTATCAACGAAAAAGGTGTAGAAATCCGCTTGAGCGACTATAAGGGAAAGAAGATTGTACTTTACTTCTACCCCAAAGACATGACATCCGGCTGCACGGCACAAGCCTGCAACCTGCGGGATAATTATGCCGACCTGCGCAAAGCCGGTTATGAAGTCATCGGCGTCAGTGTGGACAGCGAAAAGTCACACCAGAAATTTATTGAGAAAAACAATCTGCCTTTTACCCTGATTGCAGACACCGACAAGAAGCTGGTAGAACAATTCGGTGTATGGCCGCAAATATATGGGAACGTTCCGCACAACTTTCATCATTAATGAAGAAGGTATTGTAGAGCGTATCATCACTCCGAAAGAAGTGAAGACCAAAGACCATGCGGCACAAATTTTATAATCATTAAACATTAACAACGTGGCAAAAAAAGACGAACTGAATTTTGAAAATGGCAGCAATCTGGCATCGGGCGAGAAACTGAAAGCCTTGCAGGCTGCCATGGACAAGATAGAAAAGAGCTTTGGTAAAGGCTCTATCATGAAAATGGGCGACGAAAGCGTCGAACAAGTAGAAGTTATTCCCACAGGTTCCATCGGCCTCAATGTGGCTCTTGGCGTGGGAGGATATCCCCGCGGACGTATCATCGAGATTTACGGCCCGGAATCTTCCGGTAAGACAACCCTTGCCATTCATGCCATCGCTGAAGCGCAAAAGGCAGGAGGCATTGCCGCATTCATTGATGCAGAACATGCTTTCGACCGCTTCTATGCAGCAAAACTGGGTGTGGATGTGGACAATCTGCTGATATCACAGCCGGACAATGGCGAACAAGCACTGGAAATCGCAGAGCAACTGATCCGTTCCTCCGCTATTGACATCATTGTAGTGGACTCTGTGGCTGCCTTAACCCCGAAAGCTGAAATTGAAGGCGATATGGGTGACAACAAAGTAGGTCTGCAAGCCCGACTCATGTCACAAGCCTTGCGTAAACTGACGGCAGCTGTCAGCAAAACACGCACCACTTGTATCTTCATCAACCAGTTGCGCGAAAAAATCGGTGTCATGTTCGGCAATCCCGAAACAACTACCGGCGGTAATGCACTGAAGTTCTATGCCTCCGTACGTCTTGACATCCGTGGAAGCCAAGCCATCAAGAACGGCGATGAAGTAATCGGCAAGCAGACCAAAGTGAAAGTTGTGAAGAACAAGGTAGCTCCTCCTTTCCGTAGAGCGGAATTCGACATCATGTTCGGTGAAGGCATCTCCCGTGCAGGCGAAATCATTGACTTGGGTGCAGAGCTTGGCATCATCAAGAAAAGCGGTTCATGGTTCAGCTATAACGAGACGAAAATTGCCCAGGGACGCGACGCCGCCAAGCAGGTCATCCTTGACAATCCGGAACTGGCAGAAGAGCTGGAAGGGCTTATCTTTGCAGAATTGAGAAAAGACAAATAACAAAAAAACTTGCCAATAGAAAAACAAAACATTCTATTGGCAAGTTTCCCTAAAAAGGTTACCGCTTCCTATTCCATTTTTTCCAAACGTTCTTCCAAAGCCTCCATGCTTTTTTCAAAACGTTTCCATGTATCGGTATCCATTTGTTCTTTCAGATACTTGTTGTCTTTCAGTTTAGCTACATTTTCCAGCCCTTTCAATGCCAGTTCTTGCGAATGCTTCAATTCTCCAAGCCAATCGCGGTTCTTCAGCTTCTCTATCTCCGCCCAGTTTATATCCGGAAGCTGTATATTCACATTGTTCCCATTCCAGCTGGTATTCTGATACATCATGATATTCTGTATATCCTTCAAAGTCATATCACCTTCCAAATAAACAAATTTCAGAGTGGCTGCACCATCTACAATCATAATCAGCTCCTTCACCTTTTCCCCTTTACGGCTCATGTAGAATTCAGAACTGGAGACTGTTCCCTTCTGCTTCATCAGCAATTCATATCTGGAAGACTGCACCAAAGAACGAAGATCCTTACGCATTTCTTTCTTTACATTATTATCCATTGTAGAAAGTACCTGCACAGAGTTCAACTGTCCGGACACTTTCCCAATATAAACATCTTTAGTAAACAAGTTGGGATTCGTTTCTATCATTGCCTTGGATATGTAGACGGACGACACGCCTTTCATATCTCCATACTTGTTGAATAGGTTCTTCTGTGCCTGGCAAAGCAAAGGCAACATCAGCAGTACACCTGCCAAAATAATTTTCATTGTTTTCATATCAGATTATTGTTGAATTTCTTTTCTTACTTCCTGGTTCACCTTCGTTACGTCTATCCGCGTTTCCTCTATCTGCTCAATTCCCTTGTTCAGATTCGCAGACACCTCGATTAAAGTGGCCTGCAATGCCTTATAAGCAGCTTCCGGATCAGAGAAAGTGTCCTGAGGTGAAGGAGGACGCATATCCTCTCCCATGTTCGTAATGCCATAACCTACACCTACAAGAACCAGAATGGTGGCAGCAATACCTCCTATCCAGCGCCAATTACGTTTGGCCTTGTTCCGGTGGAAAAAACGTTGTTCCTCTTCAGCCTTTTCATCAATCATCCGGCTCAGTTTATCCTCCAATCCGGCGGGAACATTATCCACCACTTTCCCGGGAAAAAAGCTGAGAAAGAGTTTCTTGTCCTTCTGCAAGTGCTCGGGCACTTCTTCGGTTCTGAAAGCTTCCTTCAACAACTCTTCTTCCTGCTCGTTGGTATTCCCTTCATAAAATTCGGCGAGCAGCCTTTCAATTTCCTCGACTGTCATAGTTACTCCATTTATTAAATTCCTCACGTATCTTTTTTCTTGCCCGGGACAACAGTACACGGACATTGGTAGCATTCAATCCCGTGACCTGCTCTATCTCTTCATAAGAACATCCCTTGACATCACGCAACGTTACTATTTTCTGCTGTTGCACCGGCAGATGGGCAATGATGTGCCTTACCTGCTGCGCTTCATCCCTCACTTCAAAGTTATCTGCTTGAGACATATTATGCACTTCGGCCAACTCCACACTCTGTCTGCTCAAAGTATACTTTCCCGAACGAAGCAAATCAAAGCACATATTTTTCACCAGAGTAACGCTGAATGCTTCCGGATTACTGATAATGGCCAGTCCTTCCCGCTTGTCCCACAACTTCAGATAAGCTTCCTGCACCAAATCTTCAGCATCGGCAGCATTCTCCAATAGTCTATAAGCTATGCAGTACAACTTGCGATGATATGGCAGAAACTCTTTTTTAAAACTTTCAGCGTCCATGGGCTATTTATCAATAGTAGATTCCTGTTTATACCCTTCAGACGTAGGAGGAAAGGATTTTGTTACACGGCCAGGAAGAAAAAATGGAAAAAAAATGAAAACACCAATAGCACCAGCCCAAGAGTGCGTTTATTTCAAGACATCAGCAATCCGCTTTTTAAGATTCAATTTTGCAATGTCTTCAGGCTTCAGCTCAAGCTCCACCAACACCTTCGCTGTGGAGAGTCTGTATTCCTGCTCTAACGTATCATAATTTATCTGTTCCTTATGAATGGAATACAACAAAGCAAAATCGTAGTTCAAGGCACGTGAGACATTATACAACGTATCCGTATCAATACTTTTTCTCGTAAGCATATAGTCTACACTTTGAGGCTTAACTTTCAGTCTTCGTGCAAGTTCCGCCTTGGTAACCTGCTGTTCAAGCATCACGTTCTTGATTATCTCTCCGATGTATATATTACTTTTTTCCATTTATATGAAGGTACAAATTAATCATTCATATTATAAGGAACACCAATACCAATTTGTCTGTATGTATCGTTCTTTTTATTCATAATTCGTTTGTTTTATCAAATATTTTATGATACTTTTGCAACATATTCATATAAACAAACAAATAATATCTGCTATCATGAATTTACTGACATGTATTCTCATAGCCATCCCTATCGGCATTATTTTTATTATGCTATGGATATACAATGACTACCGGAAATATAAGAAGAAAAATAAGCTGGCCATTTTGCTGTTTCTCCTATTTCCAACCACTTTATCTGCACAATACGTTGATGCGGGATGCCAAGTATCCTTTAAATGGCTGGAGAACCAAAAAGGAAAATTAGAGTATACAAAAGATGGGGTTGCTTATAAGTTTATTCCAAACGACTCCCAATGGGAAATTATAATTTGCAACAACTCTTCAGAAGATATCCGAATAAACTGGAAAAATATGCAATTCATTGTGGATGGAAGAAGCTCAGAAGTCAAATACCCCATACTGGCAGAAGCGGAAACTCCCTTTGCAATTATAAAAAGCCAGGCAGAAACAAGCCAAAAGATTGGTGTGACAACTTATACGGCAAATAACTCTCAAATATACAACAAGAAAGATATTCGGAAAGGAAGGAATTCCTCCATTACCATTATCCTTCCCATATCTATCGGTAAGCACCCTCAATTCTTCACCTCTTTCGACTTTATCATCAAAAAAGTGAACTAACTATGACTTCTCAAGATATAAAAAAACAGCTGAAAGAACCACATTTCTGGAACATTGTATTAACTGGTCAGCACGCCGAACCGAGGACAAAAGCAATGCTGGAAGCAAAAGGTATCATAACCTGGCTTCCACTTGCTCCGGTCCGGCGTCAATGGGGAAGGATATTAAAAGAAATACACACCCCGGTTATCCCGAGATGTGTATTCGTCTATATATCCAATGAGGAAAGAAATACGTTGCAAAAATCCTACCGACTTCTTCCACCGGAAGTTATACTTCAAGAACTGCCGGACCGATGCAATCAGAACAAGTAGATATATGCCAACGTGCTCACACTAATCACTATCCACAACAAGGTGCCTTGTATCAAGGGCTTGATGCCTACTGCCTTCAGTACATCACGTGACAGAGAGGCACCGATAAAGAACAGAGTGATAGTCAGCGTCTTGCGAGCCAAAGAATTGATTCCCTCCCCAATCATGGCACCCGTTTCGGTAGTGCCCAGCACATAAGTATTGAAAATCATAGCCAGCACAAAGAAGAAGATGAACCAGGGAATACTGATTTTCTGTCCCTTACTCTTAAAGATGAACGAAGTTACCAGAGCCAAAGGAATAATCCATAAGGCACGTGTCAGCTTTATAGTCGTTGCCACCTTCAGGGCCTCCTCGCCATATGCGGCACCTGCCCCCACTACCGAACTCGTATCATGTATGGCAATGGCCGCCCATGTGCCGAACTCATGCTGGCTCATGTTCAAAGCGTGGCCTATCACCGGGAAAACAAACAATGCAATGGCATTCAATATAAAGATGGTGCCCAATGCCACAGACATCTCGCTATCCTTTGCCTTCAACACCGGCCCCACAGCCGCAATGGCACTGCCTCCGCAGATAGCCGTACCGGAACTGATAAGATAGGAAGTGTCACGGTCCACTTTCAAGAACTTACGCCCTATGAGCCAGCCTATGAGCAATGTCCCCACTACAGAAATAATCGTGAACTCCATTCCCTCCTTACCCGAAGCCAGGGAAGCCTGCAGATTCATTCCAAATCCTAACCCTACCACAGAGTATTGCAACAGGTACTTTGAAGTCTTCTTATTGAACTTCGGATGTGCCTGCCCACACAGCAACGCAAAGGCCAACCCTAAGAACAACGCCAACGGCGGAGTGACCCACGCCGAATAGGCATGCATACCGGGCACATAATCCAGCAGCAGAAAGAAGGAGAGGACAACCAGAAGAGATACATAAATAAATTTATTATTACTTTGAAGAAAAGGCATATTAATGCTTTTAGCCAAAACTCGATTTGAAGCCATACTGTTTATTTTACTATTATTACTAATGTTTATTCCTTAATTTTCCGGGTGCAAAGGTAGTTCTATTTTAGTACACCCGCCAATCGTTTCTACTTATAGACTATAACTTATTGTTATCGGGACATAAACATATAGTTCATAAAGGCTTGTGACAATCCTACTTCCTGCCCTTGCAACTGGACAAAGCAGAAGTCGCGAAGCATGGGCATATCCTTTATCTCGACCACGCGGAAAGTGCCTGCAGCCAGTTCCTTGCAGATGGAACGGATAGACACGATTCCCATGCAATCGGAGTTTTCAAGAAAGAGCTTGATGCTTTCGGTACTACCCAGGTACATCAGTACATGGAGTGAGGCAAGCTTGACGCCGTGCTTCTGGAGCGAGCGTTCTATCACGTCCAGCGTACCCGAACCGCGCTCACGAAGCACTAAAGGAATAGCGGGCAAATCCTGGGGAGTAATCTCTTCGGGCAATTGTAAACGGCTTTTGGAATGGACTACCGCTACCAGTTCATCCTCAAGAAAAGTAGTATACTTCAGATTGGGAAGGCGGAAAACCCCTTCCACCAATCCCAAGTCAATGCGGTGTTCCTGCAAAGCGGCTTCTATTTCCCGGGAGTTTCCATTGAGCAAGGACAAGTTGACCTGCGGAAACTTGCCGATAAAACTGCCCAGCAACGGAGGAAGCACATACTGCGCAATGGTAGTGCTGGCTCCCAACTTGAGTTCTCCAATATATTCGTTATGTAACAAGTGCATTTCATATTCCAGCCGTTTATAGTCCTCCAATATCCGTTCGCAATGCTCCAAAAGCAGCCGGCCTGACTCGGTCAAACTGATTTTACTTCCCTGCCGGTCGAAAAGCCTCGTCTGATAAGTGGCCTCCAGCTCCTGGATATGCTTGGTTATAGCCGGCTGACTTACAAACAACTCTTGCGAAGCCTTTGTAAAACTCAAGTTCTTGGCAACAGACTGAAACACTTTTAAACGGAAATCACTCATATACTTCTTATATCTTATAACTCGTCAGACTTGATGCCGAAAGCATGCGCCAAAGAATAAAACACCGGCTCCAGGCGGCAATACACCGGGCTCAGAGGTTCCTCCGTAATGAAGTACACAGCTTTGCCCCGTTCTTCCTCATTCTTGTCTTTGAAGAAACCCGCCAGCTTCTCCTCCACTCCATTACCATATACCTGATGGAAAGGCAACAGCATCAAACACTTCACATCTGCAGAATCAAGTGCCAGGTTCATCAGGTCAAGAAACAACTCTTCGGTAGAGACTAAACCGGAAGAGGTGACGGAAGAAAATGTAAATTCGCCCAGTGGCGTACGGCATGCCTGGTGATTCAGTTTATTCACATCGGATGGTTCACAACACTTCAGCACGTCCGCTGCAGGAGTATGCACCAACAACACTTCTACCTCATTTTCTTGTTCTCTCAAGCCGGCATCCAATGCCAGATAGCTCAACCATGCCGGCAGGTCAACATCGGGTAGCTTCCTTCCCAACTTACCTTCCAAAAAGTTCTTTGCACCATATACCACTTCATTCAGAAATGCAACATCTATCAATATCACATTTGCCGGAAACTTTATCTTATCCTCCATTATCTCCTATCTTAATACATAATTATACATAATGCTCCTCTGCAAGCGGAGCTCCGAAAACCTACCACACAGAAAGCACAAAACTTTGAAGCAGTAAAAGTACGACAAATTTATCAATAACTTGTATCATCCCAAGCAATTAATCTATATCTCCGAAGCGGAAAGAGAATATCCTTCCCCCGCAACACGGAAACCTTGGAGCTGGAACACTTAGCTACTAAAACATATAGGCCCTCACTACATAAGATGTGCATCTCGTACTACATGAGATGTACACCTCGTACTACATGAGATGCACATCTCATGCATGACATCCTTATTTGCCCTTCTCTTTAACCAATAGAGTTTAATACGAAAAGGAACTTTGCTCCAACTTCTTATCTAAAGAAGTAGAAAGAAACAAAACGACTGATTTACAGACAATTTGTCATTTTACATATTTTATATGCAGACAATTTGTCCGAAATGTGCCAATGGCAAATCTTTTGCGCCTTCCCAAGTGTTATGAAACTGATAAAATAGAAAGGAGAACAAAATATGAACTTTAACAACTTTACCATTAAAGCGCAAGAAGCAGTGCAGGAGGCTGTGAACCTGGTACAAAGCCGTGGACAGCAGGCCATCGAGCCCGTGCATGTACTTCAAAGCGTGATGAAAGTAGGTGAAAATGTCACCAACTTCATCTTCCAGAAGCTGGGCATGAACGGTCAGCAGATAGCACTTGTACTGGACAAGCAAATTGATTCTCTGCCCAAGGTATCCGGCGGAGAGCCATACCTGAGCCGTGAAACGAACGAAGTGTTCCAGAAGGCCACCCAATATTCCAAGGAAATGGGTGATGAATTCGTCTCCCTGGAACCGGTACTGCTGGCTTTGCTGAATGTGAAAAGCACTGCATCCACCATTCTGAAAGATGCCGGGATGACGGAACGCGAACTGCGGGAAGCCATCAACGAACTGCGAAAAGGAGAAAAAGTAACTTCTCAATCCAGCGAAGACACTTACCAGTCATTGGAAAAGTATGCCATCAATCTGAACGAAGCAGCCCGCAGCGGCAAACTGGATCCCGTCATCGGCCGTGACGAAGAGATACGGCGTGTCCTGCAGATTCTGAGTCGGCGTACCAAGAACAACCCGATTCTTATCGGTGAACCGGGTACCGGTAAAACAGCTATCGTAGAGGGACTTGCCCACCGTATCTTGCGTGGAGACGTCCCCGAGAACTTGAAGAACAAACAAGTCTACTCCCTGGATATGGGTGCACTGGTGGCTGGCGCCAAGTACAAAGGCGAATTTGAAGAACGTCTGAAGGCCGTTATCAACGAAGTGAAGAAGTCGGAAGGAGACATTATCCTCTTCATTGATGAAATCCATACCTTGGTGGGTGCCGGCAAGGGCGAAGGTGCCATGGATGCCGCCAACATCTTGAAACCCGCCTTGGCACGCGGTGAACTGAGGAGCATCGGGGCCACTACCCTCGATGAATATCAGAAGTATTTCGAAAAGGACAAAGCGTTGGAGCGCCGCTTCCAGATTGTCATGGTGAACGAACCGGACACGCTGAGCACCATCTCCATTCTGCGTGGTCTGAAGGAACGTTATGAGAACCATCACCACGTACGGATTAAGGACGATGCCATCATCGCCGCCGTAGAGTTGAGCAACCGTTACATCACCGACCGTTTCTTGCCGGACAAGGCTATCGACCTGATGGACGAAGCCGCCGCCAAGCTGCGTATGGAGGTCGATTCCGTACCGGAAGAGCTGGACGAGATTTCGCGTAAGATAAAGCAGCTGGAGATTGAACGTGAAGCCATCAAGCGCGAAAACGACAAGCCCAAACTGGAACAAATCGGCAAAGAACTTGCCGAGCTGAAAGAGCAGGAAAACTCGTACAAGGCGAAATGGCAAAGTGAAAAGACCCTTGTCAACAAAATCCAGCAGAATAAGGTGGAAATAGAGAACCTGAAGTTCGAGGCCGACAAAGCAGAACGGGAAGGCGACTATGGCCGGGTGGCCGAAATCCGTTACGGCAAACTGCAAGCGCTGAACCAGGAGATTGAAGAAACGCAGCAAAAACTGCACGAAATGCAGGGTGACAAGGCCATGATTAAAGAGGAAGTGGACGCTGAAGACATCGCCGACGTAGTATCCCGCTGGACCGGCATACCGGTAAGCAAGATGCT
>OHJQ01001620.1_pt1 | contig 9998 bp, 9 predicted proteins | sample 1568601 | NCBI WGS metagenome assembly OHJQ01 (sample SAMEA3879599, study PRJEB24766) | human gut metagenome | biome: human-associated habitat; feature: feces | place: USA | collected 1985/1987 | reverse complement strand
GGATAAGTAAACGGCACAAAATAAGTAATCAGGAAAGCCGGAATAGTGGCAAACAAAATAAAGATGAAGAAGTCGCGATATCCCAGCCAATCGCTGACAAATCCACTGACCATTCCCGGAAGCATTACTCCCAAATTCATGATGCCGGAAGCAAAGGCATAATGCGCCATCTGGTGCTTGCCGGGAGCCACCTGCTGCATCATGAACAAGGAAAGGCCGACGAAGCCGAAACCGTATCCGAAATATTCAAACACAATGCCGCTACAAATAATCCAACCACTTTCGGGCTGCAGATACGCAAACAAGGCATATACCACAAACGGGAAGTTAAAGATGCAGCACAAAGTGAACAGTGTGTTCTTCAGTCCGCGCCGGGCGATGTAGTATCCGGCCAGTAAAGACCCCAGCACAAAAGCCGCCGCTCCATACGTTCCGTAATAAAGTCCGATTTCCTTTTCATTCAGTCCCAATCCTCCTACCTCACGGCCGGCTTTCAGGAACAAAGGCACAATTTTCATCACAAATCCTTCGGCAAAACGATACAGAATGATGAAGCAGATATAATATACAATGTGAGTCTTCCGGAAAAAATCAAGCAACACCTCTCCCAGTTCTTTCAACACCTCCCGACTGGTCATGGCTTCCTCCTTTTTTCTCTTTGCCTGCGTGGAAGGCAAGGCAAAGTAATGATAAAGTCCCAAAAGCAGCATCGTGGCAGAGAGGATGAGCAGAATAATCATCCAAGCCCGCTTGGTAGCCCCCAGCATGCCGGCCTCGGCATTCATTTCAATGAGATAACCCGCCAGATACACCAGTCCTCCCGTTGCCAGAATCTTGGCAATATTATAGAACGCACCTTGCCATCCGATAAACTTGGCCTGTTCTTCATTGGAAAGCTCACTCATATACACTCCATCGCAGGCAATGTCGTGAGTGGCCCCGCTGAAGGCGACAATGGCCAGCAAGGCAATGGATATGCTGAAGAAATGGGGAAGGTTCAGCGAAAAGGCTACCAGACCGAAGGTGACTCCCGTAACCAGCTGGGTCGCAATGACAAAGAATTTCTTGGTCCGAAACAATTCCAGAAAAGGACTCCATAAAGGCTTCAATGTCCAGGGAAGGAGGATTAACGAGGTCCAAAAGGTAATCAGTTTATCATCCACTTCCAGCCCCTTGAACATCAACACGGTGACCATATTCAACACGACAAAAGGAAGGCCCATGGCAAAATATGCCGTAGGAACCCATCTGATTGGTGATTTCTTTCTTGTATGATTCATAGTTGAACTTTGCAAGGCAACATCGGCCTTGTATTAAACTGGTACCAAAGATACGGGAAAAAATCCACAAGACAAATAAGCACAGGCTTATAGACTCACAAAAGATTTAAAGAAAACAAAAGTAAAAGTTTCATACCCAACCATTTGCCTGAAAAACAAAAAAGGAGTTAAAGCCAGTGCGGAGACAAGGCCCTAACTCCTTTTCTATTTCAAAAAACAATTATTTCTTCATGTTGGCTTCTTCCAGTCCATAATGTTTCTTGGCGTCTTCCGCACGCAGCAGCATGGCTATCACAATGGCACATACGCCAAAGACTGCAAAAATCACCATCGGTGCCGTATAATCGTAACCCGTAATGACACCGGCTTCATTACGCAGCGTAGCAAAATGTTCAATCACCCAACCAATCAGCCAAGGCACCATGGTGAGGCCGATGTTCTGGATATAGAAGATAATGGCATACGCAGAGCCCAGCTGTTTCATCGGAATAATCTTAGGTACGGAAGGCCACATGGCACTCGGTACCAATGAGAAAGCGATTCCCAGTACAATCATTACCACTACGGCAAACCACCAGTAGTTCATAATGGGGAGTGCAAAAAGCACATGTACGGCTGTCAGCATGAAAGACCCGATAATCATCAGGGTAGCTCCACGGCCAATACGGTCATACAAGATACCGAACACCGGGGTAAGCAGGATGGTACCAAACGGCAAGAGGGCCGGAATCCACCCTGCAAACAATTCGGGCACGTCGTATTTATAAATCATCAACTTTGTGGCAAATTTCAGGAAGGGGAACACGCCCGCATAGAACATCAGGCAAAGCAAATTAATCAGCCAGAATCCTCTGCTGCAGAAAATCTGCTTCAAATCGGACATCTTGAATCCTTCTTCCTCCTTTTGACCGCTCTCCTTGCGTACAGCCTCGGCAGACGCATCTTCCTTGCGGTCCATCATACAATATACCAGATAGGAAGCAAATCCTGCACACAAAGCAATGGCACCGAACAATACAGGATAGGACACGTTACCCATCATACGGGCCACCGGCAGACTGACCCCCAACGCGAGGGCCGTACCGATACGGGCCATTGCTACCTGAAGTCCCATGGCCAATGCAAGCTCCTTACCTGCAAACCATTTGACGATAACTTTCGACACGGTGATACCGGTAATCTCAGCTCCCATACCAAAGATGGCAAAGCCGATAGAGGCCAGTGCCACCTGCATATTCATGCCGAACAGCTGCGCATCGCCAAAATCAGAAGAAAGGGCATACCACTTAATCAAGGCTCCGACAAGCATCAATCCAGAAGACATGGTACCGGTGAAACGGATTCCCATCTTATCCAGAATCACGCCTCCGAAGAAGAGCATCAGCAAGAAAACATTAATCAAGCCATAAGCACCGGAGAAAAAGCCATACTCCGTACTTGACCAACCTTCTCCACGAGCCACTGAACTGATGGTCTTTTCCACCGTAACCTGTTGCCCGTTTACCATCTCACGATACTGCATCTTCACCCCTGCTCCCAGTTTTTCTACCGTCAAGTCGGGTTCAGAAAGCATGTTGGCAGCGGAAAACAACCGCACCTTGGCTACCAGCGTATCAGCCGGCATAGAAGTGTCATCCGTAAAATAGACCACCTTCCCTTTCGTCGTCAACAAATTTTCCAAAGGTGACATCACATCGGTCAGGAAATATCCACACATCATTGTAAACGATACGATAAACAACGCTGTCCAGCGTGCCGCCTTCGAATCACTCAATCTCTTCTGAATCTTTTCTTTCATGCTATTGTCTTATTTAACCATTAATTTCTTACAAAAAACGACGCAAAGATACGATTTTTTTACATTTTTCTTTCATAATCAAAAATAACTTCTAACTTTGTAGTAATTTGTAAGGGCAAAAGACAATACTCATTATATATTAACCCAAAACTAAAGCTGATATGAGAAAATTAAAACTTTACGCAGCATGCCTGATTCTGGGCAGCAGCATTATATGCTCTTCATGTATAGGCTCCTTTGGATTATGGAGCAATTTAAAAGACTGGAACAATAACATCGGCAACAAGTTCGTCAATGAAATCGTATTTTTGGCATTCCACATCGTACCGGTCTATGAAGTTGCCTATCTGGCCGACATTCTCGTATTGAACTCCATTGAATTCTGGTCAGGCTCAAATCCTTTGGCAGAAAATGTGGGAACCGTAAAAACAGTGAAAGGTGAAAACGGAGAATACCTCGTACGCACAAATGAAGACGGATACACTATCACTAAAAAGGGAGAAGAGGACAAACCACTGAACCTGGTTTATAACAAGGAAAAGAACACATGGAATGCCTCTGCCGAAGGCCAGACCTTCGAACTCATTACCATGAACGAAGACGGAACCATCACTTTCAAACAAGAGGACGGAACACCAATGACCGTTTCTCCAGACTTACAGGGAATGATTTCGGCACGTCAGGCTAACAGCCAGTCATTGTTTGTGGCACGATAATAATCTATATTCTATCATAGGAAGGGCCGCTACGGATTCGTGACGGCCTTTTTTCTGTCAATCTGTTCCCTTTCCGGCAAGAAGAGGAAAGCTTGACAGCTCTTTTTCTGTCAATCTGACAATAATAAAAAGACATCGGAGCCATCAAGGTTTGCTTAAGTTTAAAAACAAGGAGGATAATTAAACGAGGTTTAAAATAAATGTGCTTCGTGACATACCCAAGCAAAATGGGCACAGGTTTTGCAATCTCTTAAGCGGAGCGCGGAAGCGAAAGCAGAAGCCCTCCAACAAGAAAATTGATAATAAAAACAACTTAAATATAGGAGATTACAATTATGATGCCGACTAGAAAAAATTACAATCAGAACTGGTTACCAAGTATCTTTAATGATTTCTTTGATAACGATTGGATGGTGAAAGCTAACGCTACTGCCCCTGCAATCAATGTAGTGGAAAGCGACAAAGACTACAAGGTAGAAGTTGCAGTTTCGGGAATGACCAAAGACGATTTCAACATTCATTTGGGTGAAGAAAACGAACTCGTCATTTCAATGGAAAAGAAAACCGAAAACGAGAACAAAGAAAACAAGAAATACTTGAGACGCGAGTTCTCTTACTCAAAATTCCAACAGTCACTTTATTTGCCTGACAACGTCGATAAAGAAAAAATCAGTGCAAACGTGGCCAATGGAGTGTTGACAATTGAATTGCCGAAGTATTCTCAGGAAGAAAAAGCAAAGGTCAACCGTGTGATTGAGATACATTAATCATAACAATTAACCGAAAAGCTCTCGTCTGCACTTACCTGCGGGCGAGAGTTTTTTATTCTGGAACCCACTAAAAACGATTGATATATGGCATTTATTGATTACTATAAAATATTGGGTGTTGACCGTAATGCCACACAGGATGAAATCAAGCAAGCCTACCGGAAGCTGGCAAAGAAATACCATCCTGACCTGAACAAGGATGACCCATCGGCGGAAGGAAAGTTCCAGCAGGTGAATGAAGCCCATGAAGTATTGAGCGATCCGGAAAAGCGAAAGAAATACGATGAATATGGGGAACACTGGAAACACGCTGATGAATTCAAGCAGGAACGTGAGGCATACAGTCGGGCCCAGCAGGAGAACGGTGGCTCAGGCTACTGGTACTCCATGAATGGCGACGAGTTCAGCGGAGGATTCGGAGGAGCAGGCGCAAGCGGTTTCTCAGACTTCTTCGAACAACTCTTCGGACACAGAAGCGGTGGCCGTGGAGGATACAGCATGCGGGCCAAGGGTGGCGACATAGAGGCCCAGATGCATCTGTCACTCAGTGAAGCATACGTCACCCACAAGCAGACGTTCAGCGTCAACGGTGAGAACATCCGTATCACCGTCCCGGCGGGAGTAGCCGACGGGCAGACCATCCGGCTGAAAGGCTACGGAGAGAAGGGCATGAACGGAGCAGAAAACGGTGACTTGTACATCACTTTCGTGATTGACAAGGATGCTACTTTTGAACGGGAAGGCGACGACCTTTATACCCACGTGGATGTCGACTTGTACACCGCCGTACTGGGTGGAGAAGTACAGGTAAGAACCATGGACGGTATGGTCCGGTTGAAAGTAAAACCGGGCACACAGAACGGTACGCAGGTACGTTTGAGGGGCAAAGGATTCCCGGTCTACAAACAACCCGGTCAGTTTGGCGACATGATTGTAACGTACAACGTGAAGATACCGACTTCATTGACCGAAAAACAGAAAGATTTGTTCAACCAGCTGCGTGCTGCCAGCTGATAAGATATAAGCAACCCCGTAGGAGGTTTCCGCAAATGTGGAGGCCTCCTACGGGGTTTTTGTGGGTACGAGTCTACCCGACAGAAATTTCTATTACATCCGAGGAGGGAAAATGTGCTATTGAATCAGCGGAAGACGGATTCCAAGTTTATAGATACGGACATAACCATCCCATCCAATACGAATGTAACCATTTTTCATACAATCAGATCGAACAGGATTGTCACCTGTTCCAGCCAATGAAACTTTCCAAATAACCGCATTATTAGCAATTCCTATTTGCTTGTCTTTCACCGTTGGCCGAGTGGCTTCATCACATAATTTTTTAAAGATACCGCTCTCAATCTCATAGGTCACCTGACCATTATCACCCACAACAGGACGTAATCCTTCTATCCAATCTTCATAATCCATTGATTGATGGAATGTTGTAAACACAACACGTTTATCTTGCTTAAGTTGGTTATACCTTCTCACAAGTTCTTCTCTACTTATTTTATTCGCCTCAAAGTCATCGTCACAAAGTCTAACGACAAGTTCAGGAATAGTGTATGTCTTCCCTGTACCCGGAGCTCCACAAAGAATAATATTCTTTATCCGTTTCCATATAAGCACTTTTTCGTCATACCAATCTAAATCTGGCAATTGCTCCACAAGTGAAACGTCGCTACCCATATTTGCATTGGCAGAAAGCTCATAAAATGAATTCTCTTTAATTCTATTCGAAGCCATACCCTTTTTTATATCATTCAAGATATCCATATATTCAGAGTATTCTGGAACCTTCTTTGGCAAAACAATATCGTACTGTTCTTTCAAGTATTTTCTATTTGTGCTATCAAAAGCCAAAAAGTCGTTTGGACGAATCCAAAACAATCCCATTGTAATATTGACATTAATAATATACTGCGTAATAACCTTATTATACTCTGTTTCAAAATCCTCATTATTAACAACCTTGACAAACAAGTTCCAAAGATTTTGAATATCATCCTTTTTCCGGCGAGATCTAAAACCAAAAAAATGAGATTTTTGATTATTCAGCACAGGAATGCCATTAAAGTCATGAGGTACATCCGCTTTCATCTGAAATTCACGTTTAAATAATTCTGTTGAATTTAACCGATTCTCAAAGCTAATACCTCTATTAAACAAACCAAATACAGTGAATGGATCTATATCTACCAATAAATCTTCTTCACCATTCTGGTCATGAAGATATTTAGCAAGTAATTCATCACGGTGCTTATAAATCAAAGCAAGTAATGATGTTCTATTGCTCTGAAACTGCATTAATTTATCTGCAAATTCTTTATAATAGGGAATCCAACTAAATTGCATACCAATAACACTGTTTAAAAACTCTTCCAAATTTACATAAAAATATTCGCTTTTATACCAGCGTAAAAATAAAGTTCCACAACAGGATTCATTATCCATTCCATATTCAAACAATCCGACGAGATGTCAAAACAATTGGTAAGCATATTCACAATGCCATGCATGAAGAATTAGAAGGTCAAGTGGTAATCGCAAAATTTGCGACCACCACTCAGCATGGTGCTATGCCCGGGAAAACACAGACTCAACAGACTGAATATTACAATTTAGATATTATTATCTCAGTAGGATATAGAATAAAATCAAAAAGAGGGGTAGCATTCCGAAAATGGGCCAACTCAGTACTTTCTGAATACATAATCAAAGGCTATGCCATCAACGACCAGCGGTTACAACAACTGGGCGAGGTGATACGAATCATGAAACGTACCCAAAATGAACTTGAAACCAAAAAGGTAGCATCGGTAATATATACCAGAGTTTTGGCGGTGAAGATGTCTATCCTACCGTGGAAGAAAAAGCAGCCAACTTGCTTTACTTTGTCACCAAAAATCATAGCTTCAGTGACGGGAACAAACGTATTGCAGCAACGATTTTTCTATATTTCCTCGACAAGAACGGTATCCTATACGATGAGAATGGGTACAAGAGAATAGCAGATTATACACTTGTGGCACTTACAATCATGATTGCCGAATCCAGAATTGAGGAAAAGGAAATGATGGTTAGCATTATCATGAACTGTATCAGAAAACATTCCTTGCGCTAAATATGGATTGAGGCTGTCTTCAGTCTATCCTCGCAGCACATAGCCTTTTTTCGTCACAGATTCGATCTTGACCGATGAATCTCCTTTCAAAGCCTTGCGCAGGTACGTAATCTGCACATTCAAAGCCAAAGAATTCGCATACGAAGTGTCTCCCCAGACGTGCTCCAGCAACTGCTCTCTGCTCACCACAGAGTCCCGGTTCTTAATCAGCATACGGAGAATTTCTGCCTGACGGGAAGTAATCATCACCTTGTTGGCTTGGGTACGTAATTCATTGTTCGTTTAATCAAAAGTGGTATGCCCCAACGGATAGACTTCCTTATCCACCGTATCTTCCACCTCTCCGAAACGCTCCTGAATCCGGGCAATCAGTTCCTCCGGGTAGAAAGGTTTGGCCAGATAATCATTGGCCCGCACCTTAAAACCTTCCAGACGATCTGTCTTGTCGGAACGGTCTGTCAGAAAGAAAATCAACACATGCCGGTCATGCTCCCGAATCTGTCGGGCCACCTCATATCCATTCACCTCGGGCATATTGATATCCAGCAATACCAGATCGGGCTTCACTTCGGGATACTGCTCCAAAGCAATCCGTCCGTTGCCGGCATAGAACACCTCATACCCCTCGGCTTCCAGAAAACGTTTCAGAATCAGGGCATATTTCAAATCGTCGTCTGCAAAAAGAATCTTCAAGTGTTTCATACATCGTCATTTTGATTGAGGAATCTCGAGGGTAAAAACTGAACCTCTACCCAATATACTTTCTACACCCACAGTCCCTCCATGGGCTTCCACCATCAGCTTTACATAACTCAGTCCCAGGCCAATTCCTGGCAAACCGCGGCCGACCATCTGCTCCGAACGGTAGAACTTGTCGAAAATATGCAACTGGTCTTGGGAGGAAATACCGAAACCATTGTCGGCTACCCGTATTACCAGTTTCCCTTCTGCCAGCGATGCACTGATACGAATACACACCTCATTACCCGAGTACTTTATGGCATTTTCCACCAAGTTACTGATGCTATTCGTGAGATGTACGGAATCGGCAGTTACCCACAACGGATTAGGAGTGAGCCGGGTTTCAAAACGTACATGCTTGTCAGCCGGAATTACGGTCAGCCTCAACAATTTCTCCAAAGTCTCGCTCAAATTGAACAAACGCACCGAGAGCGGGGTCTGCTCATCATCCGCCCGTGTCATTTCGCGTACCTTCACCAGATAAGCCGAAAGATTATCAAGTTCGAACATGGAGTCTTTCACCACCTCATCCATCATCTGCTCATCTTTCCGCATCCGCTTGTTGTTCAAGAACGCCACACACATTTTCAAGGTCTGCACCGGACGTTTCAGCTCGTGAATCATCGTATTGACAAAACCTTTCCTCAGCTCATCCAGCTTGTATTGTTTCAAGATGGTCCGTACCTGATAAATCAGACAGAAAATCAACAACAGAATCAGTATCAGCGAACCGACCAGCTGCCACCCCATCTCTTTCAACAACGGGTTTGTCGGCAGGTCGACATAGCCCGTCACCGCATCGCGGACAAAAGGATTGTAGGGATAAATAAATTTCATGCGATACCTCATGCATGATTTCTCCACCACATACGTCCCCTGCCAAAGAAAGGAGTCAAGTTTGACCAGCTGCCAATCCGTCGCATGAATGTGGTGGCTGGTGAAGAGCGAATCTAACGCCTGCAAATCAAACGGTCGGTCTGCATACTTTGTGTAATGCAAGCTTGCATTCACAACCTCGTCAAGAGACAAACCGGTGACATTAAATGAGTCTACCAGATGCAAATTCCCCAACGAATCCGCATCATATAATTTAGAAAATCTGACATACGATTCAGCCTTCCCTTCCTCAAAATTCATTTTCAGAGAATATCCCAGCTTGACCAAATCAGAATCTTTCGTTGCCCGGTTCGCGTCCACCATCTTGATGGCATGGTTGGCATCCAGTGCCAACGTAAAATTCTTATCCTGAAGCACCAGCAGGGTATCATTCAACCGGGCCATATAGGCCAACGCCGTATAGGTATATTGTTGGTACAACCAATACACCTGCCCGCCAATCACCAGCAAGGCGGTTACGATTGTCAATATCCACACCAGCTTGATTTGTTTTCCCATCTTTCAAATTCTTTTCCACAAAAATAAAAACCTTATGCGATTTACAAGGTATGTCCACCCTCCCAATTTGAAGAGGATAATATTTCAGTAATAACTTTTTTCCATTACTCGCCGCACCACCGTTTACCTTTGCCGCATCAGAAAACTTTAAATTACGGGAATATGAACAAAAAA
>OHJQ01001619.1_pt1 | contig 9998 bp, 10 predicted proteins | sample 1568601 | NCBI WGS metagenome assembly OHJQ01 (sample SAMEA3879599, study PRJEB24766) | human gut metagenome | biome: human-associated habitat; feature: feces | place: USA | collected 1985/1987 | reverse complement strand
TCCTTTACCGGTTCTTTTACTTACTATTTTCTTATACTTATCAATCCGACTTGAAAGAGGAATCATCCAATATATTCCATTATAATTGCTATCTTCAAAACAATAGTAGTGTGGTCTATTTTGTTTTTTATTTCCTTTCAAATATGGATCCGACATATCCGAAAAAAAGCTATCTTTGATAATATAAAAACCATTCCTTATCATTTGTTAATCTCCACAAAAAAAGTCTCTTGCACTACAGCAAAAGACTTTTTCAACCCGACCATTTATATACCACATATCGGTCAGTGGTAAACTTTCAACCCGACCATTTATATACCACATATCGGTCAGTGGTAAACTTTCATTTATATCCTAACAATTCCAGCCAAAAAAGTCAACCTATCTTCAATTTATCTTTAATAATTTCCATTGTCACCTTACTGCAAAGTTTGCCTCCAAACTCACCGGCTTTCTTTAAAATCTCCAATTCCTCCTTCACGCAATCCTCATACACAGCCTTCGGTAGATTTTGTGCAACATGCTTCATATTTTTCAATTCAAATTTCTCCGGTAAAATTCCATTATCAACAAGCTTATGATAGCACTTCATAACCCTTGCATCTGTTACAATCATGCGTATATACTCTTCTGCCTCTGCTTTTTCGTTCAATTTATTCGGATCTTCAAGTTTCTTTTTATGATTCTTCTTCTGCGTTTCCTTGAACTCCGGATTTACATATTTTAATATATGCGGACCTCTCTCCTGCTCCAGTGCAGTCTGATTCTTTATGACGATTCCCTCTTGCTGCGTGCCATATGCCGGGGCATTGGCAAAGCTGAGACAATGGTTCCAACTAATAAATGGTCCATAGTATAATTCATGCGGATAACAAAAATCATTTTTTTCTGCAAATTTTTTGACAAAATCCTGTGACAGCCATCTGCCTGAAACTGTATCATACACACTAAATAAATACCATTTGTTATAATTGGAATCATCATAAATGACCGTATGGCTCACAAGCCACTCTCCAAAAAATATATAATTCGGATATTTAATAAACGGCTCCCTATCCAGACTCTGAACATAAGTCAAAAAACCTCTCAACTGGTTGCTGAAATCAAGCTCATTTTTACTGCTAAAACATCTCAGTCTATCCAGCTTTTTATCATAATATATACTTGAATTGGCACCATCTATTTTCTCAGTGATACTGATTATATCTCCCTGTATAAATGCATCCGTGTTCTTTTCAAGTGTCAACGTATCATCAACGACCACGTCTTGTGTCCTTAGTCTTTGAATCTCAATATAATGTTCCATTTTATTCCCCTCTATTCATCCATATGTGTAACCATTGGTTATTGAAATAATATCATATCCAATGGTTATTGTCAACGTAAACATTGAAAAAAGCTAAATTATAATTTATAATCTTTTATGGTTACATTCAATCACTTGAATATCGATTTTTAAGAAGGAGCTTACCTATGAAATTTCAACCTGAAAGATTAATCCAACTCAGAAATACTCTAAATATAAATAAAGCAGAGGCCGCACGTCGCCTTAACATCTCGCCAATGGTATATGGCCGCTATGAAAATGGACAACGTGAACCCTCTTATCCTACAGTCGGTTTCATTGCGCAGACATTTAATTGCAACATAGATTATCTTTACGGAGCATCTGATAAGACAGATCCTGATTACATTATTGTTTCTTCATCCAATGATCCTGAGCTTTATTCACTCATCAAAATGATCAAGCAGGACAGCAATGTAGAAGGCAGAATACTTACATATGCACGCAAGCTGCTAGAAAAATAAAATACCATGCCAATCAAAAAGAGCGGTGTATATAAACTACATCGCTCTTTTATCTGATAATCATTATTCATTTTCATCTCATGCATAAAATAATCTATTGAATTACTTGCTGAATTTCACCAACTGCCACATTGCTTACAGTTTCAAAATCAATCTCTTCCCACACTCCTGTTAGCCATACCATGTTACGGAAAATACTAATATAGCTCACAAATATTCTTTCAGACTAAATTCTTTCTGCTCCCCCATTTTCTCACTCACGAGCTCAAATAAATTATCACTTGTTGTAAATAAATTCTTTGGATTTCTTCCTATGATCAAATACTGATTCTTATCATCCAGCGAAATATACTTTCTTGTATCTTAATGGACACTGTTTTGTAACGTGATAAATATCAGCTATCATTCTTTTCCATATCATTCATCAATTTATCAAAGTCACTTTCATACAGTGAATCCTGTATAACTCTGTATTTCTCAAATTCACTTTCCGCAAATTCTTTCGCAATAGCTGCAGTAACTTTCCCTTTATCCTGAAGTACTTCTGCATCATTAAATCTAAGAAATGCGTCAAGCTTTGTTTTCCAATCTTCCATAGTCATAGGAATATGTCTTCGTGCCTGTCTTGTTGCATAATCAAGATACATTGTCACAATCTCATTTAATTCTGCAAGTTCTTCTTTTTCTAAGTAGTTTTTTGCAATTGACACATCTGTTTTTACTATTTTACCATCCGGCGCATTTTTCCATGATTTAAGTCCCATATGTTCCTTATTATGATCAGTTCTTGCCACTATCACTTCTGCCGCTGTATTACCATGAACTGCATAATGCATCTTATTCTGTACTGTTGCATAAAACTCTCTTGTCACCTGTGAATTCTTATCATAATCAACTGCTGTTGCATATATATCTGTAATTTTCTGGTAAAATCTTCTCTCACTTGCTCTGATTTCCTGAATCTCAGCAATAAGATGCTCAAAATAATCTTCATCGAAAATCTGTCCATTAATCAATCTGCTTTTATCAAGAACATACCCCTGCTTTGTAAATGTATCCAACACTTTGGTTGCCCATGTCCTGAACTGTGTTGCCCGTTCTGAATTAATGCGATACCCCACAGCAATAATAGCCGCTAATGAATAGAACTTATAATTGTATGTTTTTCCATCATCCGCAGTTTGTGCAAATTTTGCACAAACTGAATTTTCATCTAATTCGCTCTCTTTAAAAATGTTGCTAAGATGTTTTGTAACCACACTTCTGTCTACATCAAAAAGCTGTGAAATTGCTTTCTGCGCAAGCCATACATCGCCATTCTGAACCCTGACTTCTATTCCGTCTTCTCCTGCATCTCGTGTGAAAACCAGAAAATCGACAGTACTATTTCTTATCTGTAATTCTTTGCTCATAAAAGTGTTCCTTTCTCTAGATTCTATCAATACATCTCTATAAAACATTTTCCCCGGTTTCTTTCAAATATCAAGAAGGGAATTTCTGCTTTTGCCAGCATACTATTATTAACTGGAACATATTCATAATTTTCAATATCTGGTATACACTTTATAGCTTTCTTTTTATCTATACCATATAGATTATTTTCACTGCTGTTCCATAAAGCCTTAATCTTCAAAACAACACATTTTGTTTGAACCATCACCTTATATTTTTCAAGTCTGCCTTTTTCTATCTCCTTTGATTTGTCACCATAAGAAATAGTAATATATCTGGAATTGGATTTTATAATGCGAACATCTCCATTTCTTACTGCCTCTTTAGGGAATCCCAAATCTTCAAAAAAAACTATCATAATCTGTAATGTATTCTGGGAGTTCCATTTTGACTGCATAACAACTATTTATAATATTCTGTATGCCATTATCATCATCCCTAAACATATAAATATTCCATCCCGTGCTATCGCCCTCATCATCTAATATTGGAATAGAACCATAAGGGTTAAACATATGTAAATTAGACAAATCATCTTTTGTTGGCTTTTTAAATTTGACTATTTCAAATGTTATGCTCATGAATGTTCTCCTTTTCCGTCGCTTTTTTCGTCGCCTTTTTAGCGACGAATTATTTTATACATCTTGCTTTTCGTCATTGCAAACTAACTTCTTATGCCCAAACAATTGCTTTAACAATTCTTTTGCGCTAATGGTTAGTACTGCGATTAGTATCTATGTACCTGGTAAAATCAATTATCTTTGCAGGCTTTCTCTTAGGAATAATTCCTAATCGTTCCATGTCTAATTTAAAGAGTTCACTTGGATATCCATATGCATCGAATCCCTCTGGCTGACAAATATCTCTGTTAAGATACTCACTCAGTTCCCACTGGTATTTTGTATCTTTCTCCAGTTTCTTATCAAAATACTGCGCATCCGTTACCATTCTATTAATGCCGCCAACCGATTTCTTCCCATGTGTCTTTGTCACAATCATATCGCCTGACATTTTAAAATATTGTGCTATCTGTTCTTCAGAATATCCCATTTCCTGCATCACGCCATGGATCACGCGGCTGATATACATTGCATAGTAATTCCAGTTTCTTGGCTCAATATCTGTCATTGCTATTGTATAACGATTGCTAGCATTTACAATAAACAGGACATTTCTTCCTTTTATTTTTGTCACATGTGTATCCCAGCAGAACACAAGTGAAACACCTTTGCTTTCTGCAATCTTTGTGGTTTTTAGTCGATCTTGAACTGCCTTTGTTGCACCAATCTCCATATGTATCACCTGCTCATTTCAAGTATTCTCTTCACTTCCAGCTGTAATTCATCACTAAAGTCTGATAAATCATCATATGTAATTACTTTCAATCTAATAAGACGAACGATATCCCATATCACCTCTGACTTACTCATCTCCATGATAACTCCCGGATGACGCTTATCTTCTTTTATCCGTTTTTCAAGTTCCCAGAATTTCTCTGATGCAGGCTTTTTATCATCATTCAGAAAATTTGCATACTCTTTAACAAGACCTTCCATATAATTTTCCTGCCAGCCTGATAATCTTTCTCGAAATATTTTCCAATCCTTTTTGCTTATGTCCATGATTTTGAACCTCCTCAGTCTCATGTTAGTCTCAACAAACAATTTCAAAAATGAGACTGTCTTGAGACTACAACTTTATAATTCACCTGCAAATACCGATTTTATCGCATTTTGCTATATCATAGAGTCTTACTCAGTCTCTAATCTCGTGAGACTTCGTTGAGACTAAATTTGAAATATTCGTTTTCAGAAAGCTCTTTAAGCGTCTCTCACACTTTAGAAAGCTTCTTCTTAGAATATTCTGATTTTAGTCACTTGATTTTTCTCAAAACTTCTATGACATTTTCTATGACATTCCCTATTTTCATTATAAGAGTTACTTAAACCAAATTTGTGCCTTTAACCAATTCAGTTTTTATCTTCTCATGACTTCCACACATAGAGCTTTTACATTCAGGAATACTCTATATCTCATTTTTATTCTATGAATACATACTTTCCCTTTCCTTTACCACTCACCGCTTTAACAACTTTCATGTCTCTAAGCTTTATCATGACTGCTCTTGCTGTGGATGGTGAGCAATCAAGAATTTCTTTTATTTCTTTTGTTCCAAAAATCTGATTTTTCTCTATTTCATCATACACCTTAAGAATATTTGCCTTCGAAGGTTCATTATATTTTTGTTGCTCAATCGCCGACTTTATCTGATTATCTGTACTAGATCTAGCAATTTTTTATGGCAATTTTACTTTAACATCAATGTTATTATCCCAGTCTCCTTTCCATCATTTCCAATATGAACCATCTCTAACTCACAATAATCTATCAGACCATTAACAGCTTCCAATATTCCATGTATGTAAGTTGCAAGATACCTTCGATACGCTTCAGCATAAGTAGCAATTTTCATAACGACTGCAGTTTGCTCAGTACCATTATCTAAAACAATATTCTGTACTTTAAAATTAGCATCATCTTTTACTGTCCACCTTTTATCTAGCACAATATTGCAATTCATATTCTGACATATAATGGTATTCTTATTAAAAAAGACACTGCCTTTTATTTCTCCAACGTTATTTCCTGGCTTTAAAAAAAATGTCTTTTTATCATACAATCCGTATTGTTCTTTGCCTTCATCGATTATATTCAAATGCCTATATTGGATACTATTGCAATACAGTTGGTAATCTTTTATTGACGAAATCAAGTTTAATATATGCCACACTGCTCTTGGATGCGTAAAATCCATAAGCTTCTGTAACTTTTGTTCTAAAATTTGAATAATAGTAGAAAAGTCAACCTCTGCAGCATACATTCCAATCTTCGTTTTTGATAATTCTGACTCTATTTGGTCAACTGTAGGAATCTGTAATCCAGCAGAATAAGTAGCATCGGAATAATATGACATACGATAGAAATAATTAACAATCGACACCACATCTGATGCAAATTCTTCTATAATATACCGCCTAGTAAATCGCTGTTTGTCAGACTCTTCCAATGCTTGTATTATCCATTCCGAAAGAGTTCTATAGAAATTCTTATTATCCGCGTTGATTGGAGAAATACGCTTGTGATTAATATCAAAAGCCAGCTTTTCAATTTTAGTATTTTCATCTGCTAGAATAATTGTCCTATTAGCTCCTAAAAGTGCGTCAGCTATTCCTAATTCATACATTACATTGTCATTTGACGTGCGCACCCGCGATACAAACGATAAGTCAGCAATAAAAATATCTGCACCTTGTATCTGCTTCCAAATAGCTTCGTTTATATTAGGAGAACCTGCATCTTCTTGAGTCGGACTTTTTATTACGTCTATTGTTGTTCCCTGTTCTTTTAGTAGCTTTACGGCTTTATCTAATTGATTTTTTATATAGCTTGCAGTTTTCTTATTCTGGCTTTGCCATGCCAAAAACACTTTATATGTCATTATCCCACATCCTTTTATTCTGATATTTGTAACTTCTTTATAGACATATCATCCTCCAAAATCCTTCCTATTATTAATACTCCGCCTATTTTAATTCCTATAAAATTAATCTTACTCTTCTTCCTCTTCTATCCATTCCTTCAATTTCTGCTGTAACAGTTTCTTATCAGGCAAATACAATTTATACTCTGATGCATAAATATTAGCATCTTGTGGCAAAGTGATTTCAACTAAAGCGTCATTCTTTTCTTTGCATAGAAGAATACCTATTGTGGGATTTTCATCTTCTAATTTTTCATATCTATCATAATAATTAACATACATCTGCATCTGACCAATATCCTGATGTGTTAGTTTATCCACTTTAAGGTCTATCAATACATAACAACGTAACAGACGATTATAGAACACTAAATCCACATTATTCCGAAAACAGAATAATATGGATTTATTATACTACTATTGGAATATCGATTGCTGTCGAAACAGCGTTGAATATCTATTATTGATATACGAATATTTTCGTCAAAATCTCATATACTATAGCTGACCGTACTTAAACGAAACACTATTGTAGTTGGGCTTAATCTACTATGGTGAAAAGCCCTAGGTACGGTCTTTATCACTTAATCTCTTTTTCGCCATATTCATTTGAATATTTTTTCTGGTCGATCCAGCAAAAAATTGATCCATTAAGGACTGAGCTTCTCCATGTAAATCCATACTACTATTTCTCAAAAAATAATCTCGAACTGTAAATCTTATTATTGATTTAGAAAGATTATTTTCCAATTTCTTATCTAATATTTTTACCTTCTTAGAAAAAGATACTATATCATCTATTCGTGCACACATCATAAGATTTTGCAGTTCATAATTCGAATTATTTTTACTGTTAAATTCATTTAACGCAAGTATACTTTGCTCGTTAGTACAGGTGGATGCTACCAACTGATATAATGCAATTACTAAAACAGAAGATATTTGTTCCAGTACTCTTCGCACACTTTGTAAACTGATCTCTGCAACATTTCTTTCCTTTCGTAAGATTGATATTTCACTATATAAATCATTAGTAAACTCATCAAAATTTTCGCCTATATCCTTTAATATCGTATATAGAAATTGATTTGGACAACGATATATCAATTCAACAAGTCTATCTTGTTGATCAGCTTTCATATTTTGACAAAAAGCCGGCAATGTCTTAGATAATATTTCCAAATACTTAAAAGATATCATTACCTGATTCTCAAGCTTTTTCAAATCTTCTTCAGTGTAGTCATATTCATTTACCAATTCAATCAAGTCTGCCAACTTAGCATTTTCCTCTTGTTTGGCTATCTCATTTTCTCTTTGCTTTCTTTCCTCCTTGTCTGGCAAAGAATCTTTTATTGGTAGTTTTGTATTAAGAATATATTCCACATTTTTCCTGTCAAACGAAAGTTCTTCCTGACTTTCAAAATGCTTTTGTGCTCCCTCGATAATAATATTTACAAATTTAGGATTATTTGTAATTAAAGCCAGAAATAAAACAATATCGCTATTAATGCTAAAGCACAAATTCCTTAATAATTCATCTAAATTATCTTTTATATCCTCATCCTGATAATATTTTTGATTTAATGCTTGTGCTACAAAATACGCAATAATTGTATGATCTCTAAATCTATATTCATTATTGTTCTCTATCAATATTTTTGCACTAAGAACTGCATCCAAGAAAGACTTAATGTTTACAATTTGTCGATATTCTTTCTTGTATACCTCAGCTATTTGGCTAATCTCTTCAATACTAACACTAGTTTTCTTTCCGAAATGCATATTGTACGCAAGTTCTCTTAACACATTTATCATATGTGTTGGGTCAACATCACCCGAATTGGCAATTATCTGATTTCTAATACTGCTTTCATATACCACATTAAATACATTCATACCAGCTGTAAATTTAAAATTGATATCTGTTTCATATTGCTTTACAAAGCTTATAATGAATTCTGGATCTAAATTAAAATATTTCACCTGCATATTTATCAAGTCATTTATTTTTGCAGTTTCCTTTTCAACATCGTATTCCTTATCAGAATTTTGGAGTATATTACCAATTAACACTTTTCTTTTATCATATAAAAATGATTTTATATTCAAGGTCAGCTCATTTTCATCAACTAAAGTTTCGACTACCTGCTTTCGAACATTCAAGTTTAGCTTATCTTCACTAAAGACTATAATTTGTCCCATTGATTGTCCCAAGAAGCTCACTAATGTTTCTAATGTCTGCGTTGGAAGCATATCGGCTTCATCAATTATTGCTACCCTCTGAGATTTCTCTAACTGTTTATATTTTTCATATGCATAATCGTCTGTTGCATATTCCTCGCCAAAAATATAATCTATAGTTCTTTCAATTCTTTTCTTGTTAATACTACTTGCTTCAATAAAGAGCGGCTTCTTTCCTTTCTCATAAAAATATCTAAACAAACGCTTTGCCAAAAGTGATTTTCCAGATTTATGTTCACCCGTAATAACCGTATATGATCTATTATTCAAAAAATCAAACAGATTTCTTTCATCATCAATATCAAATCTTTGAATATTATCATTTTCATCCAACATATTGTATGTAATACCAGGGAATACATAATACTCATCAACCTTTCTATTAGTAGAATCACATAACAATTGTTTTTTGAAACCTTGTAACAATTCTATCTCTTCTGATACTGTTGTGCGAAGTCTCGTATCTATTATTTTATTTGGTACATACAAATTATTTTTCCATATATATGAAAACCCTTCTATTGCAAAATTATCAAAATCAATGGTAAGCGTACAAAAACCATTTCCTTCATCAGTAAATCCATATAATGCATTTCCCTGAATAAACTGCACAGTTCCATTATTATCAATGCAACTGCTTTGCCCCAGTGAAGAATGTTCATGTCCTGATAGAATTAAAGAATATTTTTTTGTAATACTCTTTCGCATTTTTTCTTTGTAGCTAGTTCTCAACCACTCTATACTGTGATGCAAAACAAGTATATTAATATCTGCATCTGTTGCATCATCTATTTTCTTCAATTCTGACTCAGACAGATAATGATTTCCCATATCTTCTGCATTTCCACCTAATAAAGATAGCGGAGCGGTATTAAGTAATACAAATCCAACTTTTTTCCCATTATAATCCAACACTTTTTTAGAAACTATTTTATCTTCGTTAAAGCATTCATTT
>OHJQ01001612.1_pt1 | contig 10013 bp, 8 predicted proteins | sample 1568601 | NCBI WGS metagenome assembly OHJQ01 (sample SAMEA3879599, study PRJEB24766) | human gut metagenome | biome: human-associated habitat; feature: feces | place: USA | collected 1985/1987 | reverse complement strand
ACTACTTGTTTGTTTATCTATAATCGTTTCAAAGAACTCTTCTTTATGTGCTTTCGTTTGAAAAGCGGGTGCAAAGGTAAGAGATTTATTTTTAACCACCAAATATTTTCGAAAGTTTTTTTGAACTTTTTTTTCAGGCGGTTGGTTGCATGCTCCAAAAGGTCTTATCCGTTCTCGCTCCCTTAGCCCGGCTAAGGTAAGATATCGGGTGCAGAATCCTTTATAAAGGAGAAACTCTCCTACGCTTGTCTCACCAAGTCAGTCACACACTGTTTCAGTGCCGCATCTCTCTCGATTGCGGATGCAAAAGTACACGGTTTCAACATAACTGCCAAACATATCATCTGATTTTTCTTACACTTTTTTGAAATTTGTTTGTAACATGCTGATTTACAACAACACAGAACAAAGACTTTTTGAAAACGACAGAACAGGAAGGAAATGGAACACACATAATTATATTTCGGGCGCGCATGTATGCGCACGTAGAAGGGTATGGTTCATCCGACAAATGCATCGTTCTTATCGTGCATCGACGGTATGTTGAGTTCAAAAAACTTTGGGGCTCTATCTGCTATTGCTGCCTACTGTTTCTTTGAATCCACCGCAAGAGGGGGAGGAAAATAAGCAGTAACCGTGAAATACCTGAAATGGCTTGTCGTGCAATGACTGAATCCATAAAAATAACTGCGTTTTTTCGCCCTACAAGCGGAAACCTGTTTCTTCCTTCCTCCTTTCATCTACTGCTGAAACGTCCTGCCGATGGGGGTTTCGGTTGTGAAGGGACATCCTGTCATCCCCCTTTCAGCCTCCTTTCATCTGTAAAACTTCTTCTGGCGAGACAAAGGCTGAAGGCAGATTGTGAAGGGGCTTGGAAAGCACGGCTGAAAGGAGGATGAGGGGAGGTCCTGTCATTCTTAACCGATTGATTATCCGCTTGTTAAAACTAAAATGTAAGGATGAACGGAAAAAGAGGAATGACCGGCTTAATGAGGGGAGAATTCCACCTGCCATTACATAAAAACACGCCGGGCTTAAAAAAAAGACTTGGAGGTTTTTAAGAAACATCAAAGCCTTTTATTGAAACGCCACCATCTTTTTTTAAAACATCAAGGTCTTTTGGCAGCACTCGGTGTGAGCTGCCTGTTCTTTTTAATGTGCATGTACGCATCGGTCAATCACACATACGGTGGCGTGAGCCTACACGTATATACGCGTGAGCCTGCACGTATATACGTATCGGCCCACACATACGTATGTATAAGACTATACGTATATATGTTATTGCGCCCGTCTATCCCATACGACAATCCGGTATGGGTAAGCAGACACCAGGGAAAATGTGTACCGGGTGATGGAATGTAACAAGATACCCATTGAGAATGTTTGAATTTAGACAAACATTAATACTTGGGCACAGATAAATCCTGAATGGTTCGTATCATTTTGAATCTGGCATTGGCCCTTTTGAAGAATTCCCTGATTTTTCCCGGGTATTCCATATTTCCCAAGGTGACATCCGAATATCCAAAATCTTTTTGTTCCGAGATAAACGGATAAATCACCATCTTGTTATAAATAATTTCGGACAGTACCCCATCGGCAGTATCATCCTCTTGAAATTCGTAGGACAGGATAGTATCAAACGCAGATGAATAAATAACAATAAATTGGGTACTCCAAAACCAGTCTACCCAATAACGATGATACCCGACAGGAATGGCTTGTCCGAATCCTCCGATACCCCCCGATAAGAGTTCGGCTCCTTGCATATACGCCTCCCGGATTTCTTTAAATAACAGTCCGGGGGAATAATTCTCGGTAAAGAAGTGGTCGTCTTCACAGATGACAATTACATCCTCTTCCTGTTCTTTAGCCATCTTTATCACCTTTACTATGCTGTTCCAAAGCCCAATCGTACCTTTGGAGTGGGTGCATGCTTCGACAAGGTGAAATTCAAATTCCGGTTTTCCTTCAAATTCACGAACGATATGTTTCCTTCTTTCCTCCCTTTCTTTCATATTAATGGCGTATACGGGGATATAAGTCCCTTCTTCCCTTTCTTTTATGGAAACAAGCAAGTCGTTCATGCGCTTCTCCCAAACATTCCAATTCAAGCGCGTTTCAAAATGTTTCCTACATTCTCTTCCGAGATTGGCATACCTATCTTTATGCGCATATAAATCTATGATTTTATCTGCATAATCGGATGCGGGAGCATCGGCAGCAAACAAGAATCCGTTGTGCCCATTACGGACAGCCTGGCTGATACCTCCCACATCGGTGGTCAGTACAGGTATGCCGTATGCAGAGGCTTCGCAATATACAATGCCGAAACAGTCAAACAGAGTAGGGGCAATCAGATAATGGGATTGGCGGAGTATTTGTTCAAAAAGTTTTTGCCCTTCGGCTGATGACTTGTCGATATAAGGATAAACAACAATATCTGCATCCTTTGGCATTGGCGCAGGTGTACTTCCGATAATGGTCAATGTGCATGGAATACCTTTCTGTTTTACAGAACGGAAAACGTCAATAGCCTTATTCCCGCCTTTCATTTCCCAATTTTTACCTATAAAGAGCAAGTTGCAGGCAGATGTACAATCATGGCCGGTATACTCAGGAATGTTGTCTATATTGGCTCCGAACTCTATAACACTGATTTTTTCAGGTGCTGCATGGTAGTGGTTGATAGCACTGTTTTTGGCCCATTCGGAAGCATATACAATATGTGTCGCCTTTTGGATTGCTCTTTCTTCCAGTTCTTCGGCTAAATCGAGTCTTGGGGAATCTGTGATTTTCAAGTATTGGTTGAAGAGTCTGCAAGTGGTGTCACCAATATATATAACAGGAATCTCCGTTGTCAGATAGGCTAAAAAGAAATAGTCCCGGCAGATAATCAGGTCATAGCATTCATAATGGAATAAATCGGTCAGCATCTTTCCGAATAGCCGGGCATATTTCTCCGGTGAGAAAGGAGTGTCTTCCCCGAAGTTTTCCCGGTGGAATTGGATGGCTTCTTCCAATTGCTGCCGACCGGTCCAAGTGAGCCGGTAATTTTTCTCCAGATGATGATACATATAATATAATGTTCCCGACCAGTTGTGTATGTCTGTCGGGTTCAGGGAGGAAAGGAATGCTATATTCATAATGGTTTCAGTTATGGTTGTCTAAATAAGAAAATATTCCGGTATGGCATTTCAGTGCCTTTGTCAACTCTTCCTTGCTTTGCCGGCAAGTATTTAGAAGTACTTTCTGGTTATGCTGTGCCTTTTTTCTATTATCCACTCCTATATCCGGCTTTCTTTCATGGTGGAGATGATAAAGCAATCCTTTCGTTCTTGCTATCGGCAATTCCAGAATCTCCAGTCTTTTTACTCTCTCTGCATCTTCGGGCCCCCATCCGTAGAAACCTTCGTTCTCACCTCCCGCTTCCAGATATTTAGTTTTATTCACCAGAAAGGCTCCTCCCACCGACGGTCGCCCCAGCAGGCAATAACCTTCTCCGGCCTGCAGCTCATCCATGTCTTTCCGAATGGCATTGCTTCTTTCTTTCTCCAGAAAACGGAATTTCCCATTGTAAGGGAAGCATAAGACGCATCCCCCTAAGACATGCCATACGGCAGCAATCAGTTGAGCTTCAGGTATCAGTACGTCCGCATCCCATATACCGACTATGGAATGTTGTGCCTCCCTCAGCAGTTCGTTCAGGTAGTGGGTGCGATAGAAAACAGGTTCTTCGTCATGCACGAAACGGTAGCGTATCCGTTCATGATGAGTGAAAAAGAAATGGCGTTCTTTGTCAGCTTCCAGCAAGTCAATATATACAAACGGCGACCGGAGCAGATACTGCAATACGCAGTGCAGGTTTGCTTCACGTTCCGTTGATTCAATCCGCAACGGAATCACAATACTTACAGGAGGCATGGAAGGAGTGTCTTTCATAATGGTTGTCATCGTTTGATTATCGGTTCTTTACATGAGCTGCTGTTATTTCCTTGTCGCACCATTCCAATAGATTTTCTATTTTGGCATTCATTATATTCAGAGTGTGCAATAAGACCAGAATGAAATAGACTTCATAATAATCCTTGCCGGTAGCATCATCTTGTAAGGCTTCAGCTATCCAGTCAATGAGATAGATGGTGTATTCTTTCAAGTTCAGCACGACCGGTTCCTCAGAATCCTTCCTGTAGCAAAGCCGATGGTATAAATAACAAGCCAGTCCTGATATTCCCTGTTCAATGCTTAAATCGAATGGTGGGCGGGCATTGATGGCGGCAAACACCCTGCTGTCTATTTCTGCCAGGATTTCATCCGCGTCTCCTTCCACAAAACCATTTTGTATCAGATATTCCGTTCCTGCCCCTATTCCGCACAGGCCGTCTCCGTATGCCAATGACATATCTTCGGTACATCCGTTCCATATATCATCCAGCAATTCCTCCGCTCGTATGCTCCATTCTTCTTCTCCTGTGTCGCGATAGAGGCGGAACAAGGCAATCGTTTCTCCCATTTTGTTAAGCATAAACTCTTATTTTAAATTCAGCAACCTGCTGAGCAGGCTTTTTTCCTTCGTGACGATGGATGCCGTTCCCGTCATGGTCTTTATCAAAGGCAGTTCTTTGCCATAGCGGGTGGTCAGTCCCTGCGGCAGTGCTATTTCCAGTACAAACCTTCCCTGTTCGTCGGGCACGGGGGAGACGGACTCCACCCTTCCCTCTATGGTTCCGAACTCCTGTTCGGGAAACGCCGGCAACCGGATGATGACCCGTTGCCCCGTCCGGACTTTCCCTATTCCCTCCATGGGCAGCAGGGCCTTGCCCACCGGAAGGGCTGCGTCGTGGGGGACAATGACAAACATGGTCTCTCCCGCCTCCACGTACTGGTTCCTTTTCCACAGCTGCATGAACGCCACCGTCCCATCCGCGGGGGCTGTCAGCAGATAGTTCTTCTCCCATTCGGCCACGGCGTTGAGCAGACCCGCCACGGTGTTGGCCACCTCTGTCTCATACGTCCTGCTTTCCTGCATGTGCTGAAGGTAGTTGTTCCAGGCCAGCAGGCAGGACGAATACGCCGCCTGCACACTTCCCAGCTCCGCTATCCGGTGGAAAAAGAGCGTACCCACCTGCTCGGTGCGGCTTCCGCCCTGCTTCCATTCCTTCATCCGTTCCCGCAGCACGAACAGGTCTTCGGTGCGTGCCACGTTCTCTATCACTCCCAGCATGTCGCCCTTTCCGACAGGCTGGGAGTTGGCAGTATATAGCTGTTCTATCCTTCCCGCGCTCTGCGCCATGATGTAGGCGGGCGGGTTCTGCGTGGTGAGTGTGAACTCCGTCTCCACCGTGTCGGGATAGCTGAAGCAGGCGCTTCCTGCAAGGACGACGGCTATAATGCCCAGCAGCACGACAATCCCATAGCGGAGGATGGCGGGCGGAATCCTGCCCATCACCTCCTGCACCTCCTCGCTGCGCAGTTCAATCTCCCTGTGCGTCCGTTCCTCTTCCATGCCTTCCTCCTTTCCTCAGTTTCCCAGTTCCAGCTGGTTCTTCACCAGCCGGTAGTACAGTCCCCGTTTCTCCGTCAGTTCCCGGTGCGTGCCCTCTTCGGCCACTTTCCCCTTGTCCAGCACCACAATCTTGTCCGCGTCGCGCACCGTGCTGAGCCGGTGCGCCACCACCACTACGGTCTTTCCCCTGTAGAACTCGTGCAGGTGTTCCATTATCTCCTTCTCGTTGTTGGCATCCAGGGCGTTGGTCGCCTCGTCAAAGAAGAGGAATTCGGGATTCTTGTACACGGCCCTTGCTATCAGCAGCCTCTGTTTCTGCCCCTGGCTGAGCCCGTTCCCCTCCATGCCGATTCTGGTGTTGTAGCCCAGCGGGAGCGAGTCGATGAATTCCCTGATGTTCGCCACGCTCACGGCATGCCTCAGCCGTTCGATGTCCGGCTGTTCGGTGCCTACGGCAATGTCGTTCGCGATGGTATCGGAAAATATGAATCCGTCCTGCATCACCGCCCCGCTCTTTGCCCGCCACAGGTGCGGGTTTATCATTCCCAGCGGCGTCTCTCCCAGCCTGATGCTCCCCTTGCCGGGCGTGTAGAATCCCAGCATCAGCTTGACCAGCGTGGTCTTTCCGCTGCCGCTGGCACCCACGATGGCAGTCACCTTGTGCCGGGGGATGCTCAGGCACACGTCGTCCAGCACGTAATCCCTGTCCGCGCCGTCATAGCTGAAGGACACGTGGCTGAGCGTGATGTCCCTCTTTTCGGGCAGGGCGGAAAGCTTGGAGGCGATGTCCTGCTCCTCATCCTCCTTCCCGTGTATCTCATTGAGCCTTTCGAGGCTTATCTTCGCATCCTGCAGCTGCTGTGCGAACCCGATGAACGACGTGACCGGGCCGTTGAGCTGCCCGATGATGTAGGTCAGCGACACCATCATGCCCAGGGTCATCTGTCCGTCCACCACCGCCTTGGCAGCGATGAAGGAGATGATGATGTTCGTGGTCCGGTTGAAGAAGACGGAGCCCGTCTGCTGCACCTGTCCCAGTGCCAGCCCCCGGATGCTGATTTTGAAAAGTTTCACCTGAATCCTTTCCCACTGCCATCTTTTCTGCTTCTCGCAGTTGTTCAGCTTTATCTCCTGCATGGCGGTCACCAGCTGTATCAGGCTGCTCTGTTCCCCGGCCGCCTGTGCAAACCGCCTGATGTCCAGTTCCCTCCTGTATTTCATGAACACGAGCACCCAGCACACATACAGCGTGTTCCCTGCCAGGAAGATGCCCAGTATGACCGGATTGTAACAGGCCAGTATCCATCCGAAGATGAAGAAATTGACAAACGAGAACAGCGTTGCGACCGATGAGCCGGTGAGGAAGCTCTCGATGCGGTTATGGTCTCCGATGCGCTGCATGATGTCCCCTATCATCCTGGTGTCGAAGAAGCGCAGCGGCAGCTTCATCAGCTTTATCAGGAAGTCGGAGATGAGTGATATGTTGATGCGCGTGTTCATGTGCAGCAATATCCAGCTCCGTATGAACTCCACGGAAAGCCGGGAAACGGAGACGACGAGCTGGGCTGTCAGAATCAGCGTGATAAAGCCCAGGTTCCCGTCCCGAATCCCGACATCCACCAATGATTGCGTAAGGAAAGGGAATATCAGCTGCAAGAGGCTCACAGCCAACATCCCCAGGAGTAAGTGAGCGATTTGTCTTTTATAGGGCAACAGGTACTTGAAGAAGAAGGAGAGGCTGTTCCTGCCGTCCTTCTCCTTTTCGTCCTCCTGTTCATAGAATCCGGGGGCCGGCTCCAGGGCGAGTGCCGTTCCCTTTTCTTCCCCTTCCGTCCTTGTCACCAGCCAGCACTTCTTCATCTCCTGTTCGGTGTATATGACGTTCTGCGAGGCGGGGTCGGCTATATGGAACCTGTATCCGTTCCTTTTCTTCCTGATGTCATAGCACACCACGAAGTGGTTCTGGTTCCAGTGCAGGATGCACGGAAGCGGCACGTCTTCCTCCAGTTGCTTCAGGGTAATCCTCACTCCCGATGTGCGGAAACCGATGGATTCCGCCGCGTCACTGATGCCCAGCATGGATACCCCCTCGCGTGTGATGAAGGAGCGTTCGCGGAGCGTCTGCAGCGAATAGTTCTTGCCGTAATATCTGGCTATCATCCGCAGGCAGGTGGGGCCGCAGTCCATCGCATCCAACTGGAGGTAGTGGGGGAAGGTCTTCATTAAAATAATAAATTTAGTTAAAATAAAAAGACCATGTGCAAGATGTACTTGCACATGATTCTTTAAAAGATGTGAACGCGGCATTTATCTAGCATAAAGCCTATTTGCTTTTTGATTCACTTACTTTATGTGCAGCTACAAAAATCTCCACCCAAACCAGACATATGTATTCTTGTGCAACTTTTGGTTGAAACTCCACCATGACCATCAAAACTAGGAGCACAATATCCGCTACAGCTACCATTAGACATAGAACAATAACCACTTTTAGTTATTTGTCCACCAATAATTCCTTTCATTTCTACAGGAGTCATAACTTTATGACTCTTCTGTAGTACAATTTTTTTTAATTTCATAAAATAATTATTTATTGATTATTACTAATGACGAACTTTATTCTTTTTATTCGTCTAATATTTTCATTAATATATTTTCGAGTACAGGTATTGAAGGTCTCAAGTAATTGCCTAAAGCTAAAATTGTGCCATCTTCTCCTATTAAAATGCCATGAGGAACTCCCATAACAGCATAATCTTGGGGGAACATAGAACCTCTCTCTATGATAACATGTATCCAAGGAACATCCAATTTCTTAACAGCTTCTTTCCATGCGCTAATAGAAGTATCAGTAGATACAGAGATGATTTCCAATCCTTTCTTTTTGTACTTTCTATATATTTCTTTTAATTCGGGCGTTTCTTCAATACATGGACCACAACCGGAATACCAGACATTGATAAAAAGTATTTTGTGTTTTCCTATGTAATCAGATAGCTTTGTTTTATTCCCTTCTAGAGTTATGAATGTATTGTCTTTATATTTCTTACCATTGAATGACTCCCATACCTTAAATGTATTTTGTATGGTTTGTTGGCTTATCATAGCTTCTTTTATTTGTGGAATGTTGGCATATTCATTATTGTTTGACAATGCGACGTATTCTTTTAATTCTTCTAAACTCCAATTATTTAGCAGGTCTATAAAGTAAGTACGGCCTATCGCATTGTTCATATTGCGTTTGATATATGATTTATGTTCATCAAAAGTTTTAAATGCTGTATATGCCTGTAGCGAATCATTGTGAAGTGTTCCACTTCTATGTGAGATTGAATCCAAATTCAGGTTTATCGTTCCTTCTTCCAAGAAGACATCTGCTGCCAATACCTTCTCCGGGTAATTACCTATTGTCACGATGGAAAGGAAATTATCTTCCGGGAGACCTTTAAAGTAGAACTTTCCATTTGTTACAATGGCCGTGTCTGCTTTGCATACTTTGTCAGGATTACTGTTGCTGAATCTTAATAGCATGACGGCTCGTCCTTCATAGTTCTCTGATATAGTTCCTTTAATTTCAAATTCTCCCGGCTTGAGAGAAGTATTTGGAACCTTATTTATAGTTGTGACAATCCAATTGCCCTTCCTGTTTTTCTCACCTAATAATTGTATGTTTCGCCTTGAAGTCATCCATAGATTTCCTATATAACCCTCTTTGTTATTTTCAAATAGAGTACGCAGGTATGAGAAAGGCTTGGGAACTCCATCCAATGTACAGTGTAATTCATTTTGCCATTGTAAATCGGAAATAGAATCTTTTTCTGTATATTCAGCTGTTTGCGCAGTTACAGAAATAGAAAATGAGAATAATAAGATAGATATTAATGTTGTTTTCATATTAATTGGATGCTGTTAAATTTATGTTGCAAAAATATTCTAAATCTTCTACATTGTAATTTTCAGGTAATAAATATCCATTAATTAGAATAGTAGGTGTTACTGATAGTTGATTATACTTTTTCCACTGATAATGTTTGTCTAATTCTTCTTGGACATGATGATTGCTAATTTCTATATTCATTTTTTTTGCAAAAGCATCAGGGTTTATTTTCCCCTTATTAAACCACTGCGTATAGATATCTCTAACTTCGTCTTGATTTTTTTGTTGATAAGCAGCAATTAGAATTTTATTACTATTTAATAAATTGTCATTAAATGCGGTAAAAATATATTGTATGTGCATTTTATCCATGTTCTTTTTTAGTATTCTTTCAATTTTCTTATGTGTAAATGCACATGGTTGACAATGAGGGTTTGTCAAAATAGTGATGCGGATAGAAGAATCAGGGTTGCCTAATATGATGTTTGAATCCAATCTACTAACTTTATAGTATGGTCTTTTTTTGAGCAAGGTGACAAAAACGTCATCTGTAAATTTTATGCTGTTTAATTCTTGTCTAATGTTGGTCATTTGTTGGTTACTTAAGATGATATTAGATAACTTATT
>OHJQ01001604.1_pt1 | contig 10066 bp, 10 predicted proteins | sample 1568601 | NCBI WGS metagenome assembly OHJQ01 (sample SAMEA3879599, study PRJEB24766) | human gut metagenome | biome: human-associated habitat; feature: feces | place: USA | collected 1985/1987 | reverse complement strand
GTATGGCTATCGCAGCTATGCTTATATGAGAAGGCGCTGGGAGCGGTATTGTAAGAGGCTGACACGACAGCAGAGGGCATATGCGAATGCAGGCTGGGAGGAGACGCTTGATTTGATACTTGATTTCATCACACCGGTCTGGAGCGCGTTCTGCAATGATGAAATATTTTATGATGACTGGATGCCGGAGCTTGGAAGATTTCTGGGCTAAAAAGGATATATAGGTACTTAAATGGAAAAAGAACTGATAAATAATTCACAATCAAATATTTATCCGTTTCACATGCCGGGGCATAAGCGCCGTGGCAGTGATATAGGTGCAGGGCTGGATCCGTATGCTATTGATATAACAGAGATAGACAATTTTGACAATCTGCACCACGCTGAGGGCATTATAAAGGAGGCGCAGGCTGAGGCAGCGGCACTTTACGGTGCAAAGCGTGCATATTTTCTCATAAACGGAAGCACCTGCGGTATACTGGCAGCAATATCTGCGGCCACAAAAAGGGGAGACAAGGTGCTTGTAGCAAGGAACTGTCACAAGGCGGTATATCATGCGCTTTACTTAAGGCAGCTTCATCCGGTGTTTACATACCCTGAAATTACACGGACAGGGCTGCAGGGGCAGATAACCGAGGCGCAGATAAGGGTGGCATTTGATGAAAATCCCGACATAAAAGCGGTTGTGATAACCTCTCCTACATACGATGGTGTGGTTTCCGATGTGGCGGCAATCGCATCTGTGGCACATGCACATGGAGCTTTGCTCATAGTTGACGAGGCACATGGCGCGCACTTTGGCTTTGGAGGCGGCTTCCCTCAAAATGCCATAGCGCTCGGGGCCGATGCGGTCATAGTGAGCCTGCACAAGACGCTTCCGGCATTTACACAGACGGCGCTTTTGCTGCTGGGTGGGATGCGTGAAGCTGCAGTGGAGAAGTTTCTCGGCATTTATGAGACAAGCTCACCGTCATATGTGCTTATGACAGGCATAGAGCGCTGCATACACTATGTGCGCGATAATAAAGAGACAGCATTTGCACAGCTTAGGAGCAGGCTTGACAGATTTTATCAGAAGGTCAGCGGCCTTTCGCATCTGAGTGTGGTCAGAAAAAGTGATTTTTCTGCCGATGAGGCATATGATTTTGACGAGTCAAAGATTATTATATTTACGAAAGAGGCTATGAATGGACACACGCTGCTTGAGCTTCTGCTCAAAAAATATGAGCTGCAGCTTGAGATGGCAGCGGGCAATTATGTACTGGCGCTGGCATCTGTCATGGATACGGATGAGGGCTTTGACAGGCTTGCGGATGCTTTGATTGAAATAGACAGCCGGCTCGAAAAATATAAGTCTGATTTTGAAGAGTTTTATGATATATTAAAGCAGGAGGGTGTGGTACATCAATTTTACTTTCCTGTCAAAATGGATACAACCATATACCAAAAGCTGCCTGCCGTAATGGAAATGTATGATGCATATGATGCAGACCATCAGGCGGTCTATGCCTTTAAGGCAAGCGGGAAGGTGAGCGGTGCCTTTATAAATATATATCCGCCGGGGATACCGCTTGTGGTGCCGGGAGAGATAATGAACGACAAGCTCATAGATGATGTAATAAAGGCTGTAAATTCAGGTCTTGAAGTGGATGGTCTGTATTTTGATCCGGATGCCGATATGTGGAAGTTTGTTGCGGTGCTGTAAGCAACAGTTTGACATAGCAAACAATCATATTTATACTAATTACAATATTAAGAGGTTTACAGATGGGTAAGATTTTCTGCGTGATGGGAAAAAGCGCATCAGGCAAGGACACTATATACAACAAAATACTGCAGGATGATTCCCTCATGCTTAGCAGGATTATCCCGTATACCACGCGCCCGATAAGGGACGGAGAGACACAGGATAAGGATTATCATTTCTGCAATGAAGAGGATGTAAAAAGGCTCAGTGCACAGGGGCGCATCATAGAGCTTCGAGAGTACAATACAGTGTACGGCGTGTGGAAATACGGTAAATGATGATGATATAGACCTTCGCTGCAAAAGCTATCTGACAGTCGGAACACTGGAGTCTTACACAAAGATACGCGATTATTTTGGCAGTGACAAGGTACTGCCAATCTATGTGGAGGTGGAGGATGGCGACCGTCTGATACGCGCCATTCACCGGGAAAAGGGGCAGCAGGTGCCTAAATATGAGGAGATGTGCCGCCGTTTTCTGGCAGACGCATCAGATTTCTCTGAGGAGAAGCTGCATGAGGCGGGGATTACACGTCGCTTTATAAATGATGATATGGACACTGTGCTTGCCGAGATTTCAGCATACATACGACAGAGTTCCTAATTGCAGAGCAAGATGATGGTTACAGCCTGCACATAAATGTAACCGGAAACGAATAAGGAGGCAGCCTCATGGCAGTCAGAGTAAATGAAGTAAATCAGGTGACACAGGTTCCTGATGCACAAAAAACACAGGCCGGTGACGGCTCGTTCAAATTCACACTGGCCAGCGCCATAACAGACGCTGATCTCCAGGCAAAGGTAGATGCGCTGATGCAGGATATCACAGCACAGGGCAACAGAATAGCCGAGCATATGGATATCAGGGATATGAAGCGATATCGCGGGCTCATAAAGGATTTTTTGAATGAGGTGGTCTACAGATCCCATAAATTTTCCAGAGAAAATTTCCTCGACAGGAGAGGAAGGCACAGAGTTTATGGTATAATAAGACTGATAGACAGCAATCTGGATGAGCTGGCATCAGAGCTGGTGGAGGATGAGAAGGATCATCTGTCCATACTGGCAAGAATCGGAGAGATACGCGGTCTGTTGCTTGATATACTCACGTAGGAGATAAAAGCTATAACAGACACAGGCAGACTAAAACGGAGGCAGCAGCTATGGCAGGATTTAAGGATATAGTAGGAAATGAGCAGATAATAGAGCATCTGCAAAATGCCATATCAATGGGAAAGGTCTCACATGCATATATAATAAACGGACCACAGCTGTCCGGCAAAATGATGATAGCCGAGGCATTTGCCAGGGCACTGCAGTGTGAGAAGGAGGGCACAGACGGTTGTGGAGAGTGCAAATCGTGCCATCAGGCAGATGACCACAATCATCCTGATATCATATATGTCAGTCATGAAAAGCCCAACAACATATCGGTTGACGACATCAGGACACAGCTCAACAACGATATAGTGATAAAGCCGTACAGCAGTAAATATAAGATTTACATAGTGGATGAGGCTGAAAAAATGAATCAGCAGGCGCAGAACGCGCTTTTAAAGACCATTGAGGAGCCACCGGCATATGCGGTCATCATGCTTCTCACCACCAATGCAGACAGCTTTCTGCAGACCATCAGGTCGCGCTGCATCACACTCAATATGAAGTCGGTAAAGGACGAGGTGATAAAGGCATACCTGATGAACGAAAAGCATATTCCGGATTATCAGGCAGATATCAGTGCCGCATTTGCACAGGGCATCGTCGGAAAGGCTGTTAAGCTCGCCTCATCAGACGAGTTCAACGAGCTAAAGGAGTCAGCACTGTCGCTTATAAAGCGCCTCGATGACATAGATCTCTACGAGCTGGGCGCAGCGGTAAAGCAGATAGCTGAGTATAAGCTTAAGGTGCAGGATTATTTTGACCTGATTATGGTATGGTACAGAGATGTGCTGTATATGAAGGCGACAAACGATGTTAACGGACTCATATTCAAGGATGAGGTCTATGATATAAAGAAACAGGCAGCAAAGCATTCCTATCAGGGAATCGAGGCAATACTTGAGGCACTTGAGAAGGCGAAGATAAGAATTAACGCAAACGTCAATTTTGACCTGGTAATTGAGCTGCTGCTTATGACCATAAAGGAGAACTAATCACATGACAAAAATAGTTGGTATCAGATTCAGGACAGCGGGCAAAATATATTACTTTGACCCGGCTGATTTCGACCTCGACATGGCAATGCATGTTATCGTGGAGACAGCAAGAGGCATAGAGATGGGAACTGTCCTCATTCCGCCGAAGGAGGTGGATGATGATCAGGTGGTTTCACCGCTTAAGCCTGTCATCAGAGTGGCAACCGACGAGGATGAGAAAACGGTTGAGAGAAATAAGGAAAAGGAAAAAGAGGCATTTGCCATCTGCAAGGAGAAAATCATCAAGCACGGACTTGAGATGAAGCTGGTGGATGCAGAGTATACCTTTGACGGAAACAAGCTGCTGTTTTACTTTACAGCGGACGGCAGAATTGACTTCAGGGAGCTCGTAAAGGATCTGGCAGCGGTATTCCGCACGAGAATCGAGCTTCGTCAGATCGGTGTCAGGGATGAGACCAAGATGATGGGCGGCATAGGAATCTGCGGCAGACCGCTCTGCTGTCATTCTTATATGGCAGATTTTGTGCCGGTTTCCATCAAGATGGCAAAGGAGCAGAATCTCTCGCTCAATCCGACCAAGATATCAGGTGTGTGCGGAAGGCTTATGTGCTGTCTCAAGTATGAGCAGGATACATATGAGTATCTGAACAGCAGAATGCCGTCGGTAGGAGAAAAGGTAAAGACACCTGAGGGAATCATCGGAGAGGTCAAGTCAGTCAGCGTGCTCAGGCAGCTCGTGCGTGTTGTCATTGACAACGGCGAGGAGAAGGAGCTTCGTGAGTACACTGTAGATGATCTGCGCTTAAAGCCGCGCCAGAAAAAGGATGTAAAGCTCACCGAGGAGGAGCTTCGCGAGCTCAAGGATCTAGAGGATAGCGGCGATGAGACGATGGAGGACAAGTCGCAGGAGAAACCGCAGAGAAACCGTGGACACCGTGACAACAAAAATGAATATCGCGAGCGCCGTGATAAGCGTGACAACAGAGAAAAACGTCCGTACAGGGCGGACATAGAGGTAGCGGAAGCTTCTGCAAATGAGACAAATGAAGTAAATGCTGCAAATGCCGGCAGAGAAAATAAGGACGGCTGCAAAAAGCCGTACAAGGGCGGCAAAAACAGACCAAACAAGCAGAAATACAACCGCAACAAGGATTACAAGAACAAAAACTATAATAAAGAGTATAATAAAGATTACAACAGGGACAAAGACAATGGAAGCACTGATACACAGTAATGAGCGCCTGGACGATTTGTGCCGCAAGGGCTATAGGCTCATACAGGATCCAAAGCTGTTCTGCTTCGGCATAGACGCCGTGCTTTTATCTGACTATGCAAAGGTAAAGCGCGGCGAGAGAGCTGTGGATTTGTGCACCGGAAACGGTGTGATTCCGATACTTCTTGAGGCAAAGAATAACGGAGAGCATTACAGCGGGCTCGAGCTTCAGCCTAAGTGTGCAGACCTGGCGAGAAGAAGTGTGAAATATAACCATCTTGAGGACAAAGTGACCATAGAAGAGGGCGATGTGTGCAATGCCTCAGAGCTTTTCGGGCGCGAGTCCGTGGAGGTGGTGACGGTAAATCCGCCGTATATGATAGGTCAGCACGGTATCAAAAATGCAGACGATGCCATGACGATAGCACGCCACGAGGTCAGGTGTACACTTGACGATATAGTCAGGGAGAGCGCAAAAATGCTCAAATTCAATGGGCGTTTTTACATGGTTCACAGACCATTCAGGCTGGCAGAAATCTTTAGCACGATGATGAAATATCATATCGAGCCAAAGCGCATGCGCCTTGTGCATCCCTACGCGGACAGGGAGCCGAACATGGTGCTCATAGAGGGGTTAAAGGGCGGCAAAAGCCGTATAACCATCGAAAAACCTCTGGTTGTATACAAGGAACCTAATGTATACACGGATGAGATATATGAGATATACGGCGATAAGCCTCGGAATAACGGAAAATAACAGGAGAATCATATGAAAGGAACACTGTATCTGTGCGCAACTCCGATAGGAAATTTGGAGGACATCACATTCCGTGTGCTGCGCACACTTAAGGAGGTAGACCTCATCGCAGCGGAGGATACGAGAAACTCCATAAAGCTGCTCAATCATTTTGAGATAAAGACACCCATGACGAGCTATCATGAGTTTAACAAGATAGATAAAGCTTACCAGCTTGTGGCAAAGCTTAAGGAGGGCAAAAATATAGCCCTCATCACCGATGCAGGAACACCCGGCATTTCTGACCCGGGTGAGGACATCGTGCGCATCTGCTACGAGGAGGGCGTGCCTGTTACCTCGCTTCCAGGGGCGGCAGCGTGCATTACAGCACTTACCATGTCGGGCAGGCCGACCAGGAGGTTTGCGTTTGAGGCATTTTTGCCGAGGGATAAAAAGGAACGCGCGCGCGTCATTGAGGAGCTTAAAAACGAGACCCGGACAATCATAATCTACGAGGCGCCTCATCATCTTATAAAGACGGTCACAGAGCTTTATAATGCGCTCGGGGACAGAGAGCTTACCGTGTGCAGGGAGCTTACGAAAAAGCACGAGGAAAAGGTGCAGACTACATTTTCGGAGCTTTTGGAGCGTTCAAGGACACAGGAGCCAAGAGGTGAATATGTGCTTGTAATCTGTGGCAGAAACGTGGCTGAAATAGCAAAGGAGCAGCAGGAAAGCTGGGAAGCCATGCCTCTTGAAGCGCATATGGCACACTATGAGTCACAGGGCATCGACAGGAAGGAAGCCATGAAGCTCGTGGCAAAGGACAGAGGTGTCAGCAAGAGGGATATATACAAACAGCTCCTGTAAGCTGACAATAATACATTCTGCAGCAAATAGTTAGGATTGGATATGAACGATATAAAACATGACATAAAAAAACGACATAAGAACCTGACAGAGTTCAGATACATCGCAGTTGGCTTTTTTCTGACAATATTATCAGGGGCAATAATGCTGAGCCTTCCGTTTTCTTCAAGAGACGGACAATGGACTAATTTTCTGGACTCACTTTTTACGGCAACAAGCGCAACCTGTGTGACAGGTCTTGTTGTGTTTGATACTTTCAGACACTGGAGTATTATAGGGCAGCTTGTAATTCTGGTGCTGATTCAGATAGGAGGCATGGGCTTTATCTCAATCGGCGTGGCATTTTCCATGCTTCTGCACAAAAAAATCGGACTCAGACAGAGGGATCTGATGCAGGAGAGCGTCAATGCACTCGAGATTGGTGGAATAGTTAGGCTTTTCAGCGTGATAATAAGGGGAACCTTCCTTATCGAAGGTATAGGAGCGGTGCTTTTAGCAATCCGCTTCATACCGGATTTTGGCATATTAAGAGGCATATATTTCTCGGTGTTCCACTCGATATCTGCATTTTGCAATGCAGGCTTTGATTTGATGGGCATAAACGAGGAGTACTCATCGTTTACAAAATATGTCGCAGATCCGTTAGTCAATATCACAATTATGCTGCTTATCATCATAGGTGGTATCGGTTTTACCATATGGAATGAGGTCAGAACCAAAAAGCTTAAGTTTAGCAGATACTCGCTCCACGCCAAGATAGTAATATCAACCACACTGATACTTGTCTTCGGTGGCGGACTGTTTATGTATATTTTTGAAAAAAGTAATACCATAGCAGGCATGGATACACCGGGTGCCATATTTGCATCGTTATTCGGCTCAGTTACGGCGAGAACGGCAGGCTTCAATACAGTAGACACAGCAGCACTGACACAGGAGAGCAAGCTTTTGACTATAGTGCTCATGTTCATAGGAGGAAGCCCGGGCTCGACAGCCGGCGGAATCAAAACCACAACCATGGCGGTCATGATAATCTATATTGTTTCTTATATGAGAGGAAGCAACGGCTGCAATGTGTTTGGCAGGAAAATAAGCAGTGAGGTAATCAAAAAGGCCGGAATGGTGCTTATCATCAATCTGGTGCTTGGACTTACAGCGGTGATAGCTATACTTGCCACATCCAATATGAAGATGGACGATGTACTGTTTGAGGTATACTCTGCAATCAGTACGGTCGGCATGACAACAGGCATCACAAGAGATTTAAATACAGTAGGACGCATAATTATCATAATTATGATGTATTGTGGAAGAATCGGAAGCATGACCTTTGTGCTTTCGTTTGTGCATAGACCGGATAAAGCCAATATAGAGCTTCCGGAGGAAAAAGTTATCATTGGATAAGGATAAGGAGAAACGAAATGAAATCAATTTTAATTATTGGAATGGGTAAATTCGGACACCATCTGTGTGCGGATTTGATTAAAAACGGAAACGACATTATGGTGATGGACAAGGACGAGGCCAAGGTCAGGGATTTAATCTATGACGTGACCAAGGTGCAGATAGGTGACTGTACCGACCCACAGGTAGTAAAAGCACTCGGAATCAACAATTTCGATTTGATTTTTGTATGTATCGGCACCAATTTCCAGAGCTCGCTTGAGATAACAAGTCTCGTGAAGGAGATGGGCGGAAAATACGTCATCAGCAAGGCAAACAGGGATGTGCATGCCAAGTTCCTGCTTCGAAACGGTGCGGATGAGGTTATCTACCCTGACCGCGACATGGCAGAGAGAGTGGCAAAGAAATACAGCGCCAACCATGTTCTTGATTATGTGGCATTAAATGATGATTACTCAATCTACGAGATAAATCCACCTGAAGGCTGGGTAGGAAAGAGTATCAAGGAAAATAATGTGCGCCAGAAATACAATGTAAATATCGTTACAGTAAAGGAAGCCGGAAAGAATCGCGTACTTCCGCTGCCGGACTACGTGTTCAAGGCAGACGATGCAGTGATGGTGCTTGGACTGAATGCAGATGTGGACAAGCTGGTGCGAAAGCTATAAAAGTGTGGCTCAAAAAATAATAGGCAGCAATTTAAAGAAGAAAAGAAGAAAGGATGGATACATATGGGTAACAATGACAGCAGTGTAGAAACATTTTTGCAGTGGATAAAGGCTTCGGACAATATTGTATTTTTCGGCGGAGCAGGTGTATCAACCGAGAGTGGCATACCTGATTTCAGAAGCGTGGACGGACTTTATAATCAGAAGTATGATTACCCGCCCGAGACCATCCTGAGCCATACATTTTACAGGAAGCATCCGCAGGAGTTTTACCGATTCTACCGTGACAAGATGCTCTGTCTTGATGCAGAGCCGAACATCACGCATTACAAGCTGGCAGAGCTTGAAAAAGCCGGAAAGCTTAAGGGCGTTGTGACGCAGAACATAGACGGACTGCACCAGAAGGCCGGCAGCAAAAATGTGATGGAACTGCACGGCAGTGTGCTGAGAAATTACTGTGAGAGGTGCTTGCAGTTTGTAAGCGCAGAGGAAATCCTCCACTCAACAGACGTGCCAAAATGTCCAAAGTGCGGCGGCCCGGTAAAGCCGGATGTCGTATTGTACGAGGAGGGCTTAAATCAGAAAACGCTTGAGGATGCAATCTACTACATCAGTCATGCCGATGTGCTCATAGTAGGCGGTACATCACTTGCGGTATATCCGGCGGCAGGCCTCATAGACTATTACAACGGAAACAAGCTCGTGCTTATCAACAAGTCCACCACACCGATGGACGCAAGAGCAGACCTTCTGATACAGCAGGGACTGGGCTCTGTATTTGAGCAGATAGAGGTATAAACAGAGGATAATACACAGCATATTAAATGGCAGGCATAGGTAGAAGAGGAATATAGAATGGATAAATACGCAGTAGGAGATATCGTAAAACTGAAAAAACCACATCCGTGCGGCAACAGCGAGTGGGAAATCATGCGTGTCGGCGCAGACTTCCGCCTGAAATGCATGGGCTGCGGACACCAGGTTATGGTGCCAAGGAAGCTGGTCGAGAAAAATGACCGCGGTCTCACCAAGAAGCAGGCTTAGTTATATAGAAACAAAGTAGAATAGTAAAAACAGAGGTGCAGTTTACTGCACCTCGTCTTTTTATATAAACTAAATTCAGCCACAGAGTAAGGGACGTGCGTCGCGGGCAGGGGGAGGGCACAGGCATACTTCCGCGTGAGCTACGCTTCGCTGCTAAGTGGCTGTATGAATTGTGATTTTGGTTTTCTATGCCTGACGAAACCGTCGCTACTCGCCCTCCATGGCTCGA
>OHJQ01001574.1_pt1 | contig 10290 bp, 7 predicted proteins | sample 1568601 | NCBI WGS metagenome assembly OHJQ01 (sample SAMEA3879599, study PRJEB24766) | human gut metagenome | biome: human-associated habitat; feature: feces | place: USA | collected 1985/1987 | reverse complement strand
TGATGAATAAAAACCTCCATGGTGTTACCTCCTATATTTTCTATAAGCATTATAGAATAAAATTTTATCAAAGTCAATATATTTTCAATAAAAATTATTTGAAAAACAAAATAAAAAAAGAAAATATATTTTTTAGAGAGTAGTAATCTTTATGATATAATAGAAAAGATAAGAAAGATAAGTGGAGGTTATTATGTTTAAAATCCATTCTAAATACACTCCTACTGGGGATCAACCAGAAGCAATAAGAGAATTAAGTGAAAATATAAAAAATGGTGTTAAAGATCAAGTGCTTTTAGGGGTTACAGGTTCGGGGAAAACATTTACAATAGCTAATGTAATTGAAAAAACTCAAAGACCATCATTGATTTTAGCTCCTAATAAGACATTGGCAGCACAATTATATGCAGAGTACAAGAAATTTTTTCCAGAGAATGCTGTGGAATATTTTGTATCATACTATGATTATTACCAACCAGAAGCTTATATAGCTACAACAGATACATATATAGAGAAAGATTCTTCAATAAATGATGAGATAGAAAAATTAAGACACGCTGCAACTGCTGCTTTAATAAATAGAAGAGATGTAATAATTGTAGCTTCAGTATCAGCTATATATGGATTGGGATCTGCTGAAACATATAAAAAGATGACTATACCAATAGATAAAAAAACTGGAATAGATAGAAAAGAGTTAATAGAAAGATTAGTAAGTATCAGATATGAGAGAAATGATATTGCCTTTGAAAGAGGAAAGTTTAGAATAAAAGGTGATGTAATTGATATTTACCCATCATATATGGAAACAGGATATAGATTGGAGTATTGGGGAGATGATTTAGAAGAGATTTCAGAGATCAATACTTTAACAGGGCAAAAAATAAGAAAAAATATTGAGAGAATTATGATATATCCTGCAACTCAATATTTAACAGCAGATGGTGATGATGAGAGAATTATAAAAGAGATTCAGAGAGATATGAAAATAGAAGTTGAAGCTTTTGAAAAGAAGGGAAAACTTTTAGAGGCTCAAAGATTGAAACAGAGAACAGAATATGATATAGAGATGATAAGAGAGATAGGATATTGTAAGGGAATAGAAAATTATTCAAGATATCTTTCAGGAAAAAAAGTTGGAGAGACTCCAGATACTTTATTAGAGTATTTTCCAGATGATTTTTTAATCTTTATAGATGAATCACATATAACTATACCTCAAATAAGAGGAATGTATAATGGAGATAGAGCTAGAAAAACAGCTTTAGTGGAAAATGGTTTTAGATTAAAAGCTGCATTGGACAACAGACCTTTAAAGTTTGAAGAGTTTAGAGAGCTATCTCATCAAACAGTTTTTGTCTCTGCAACTCCAGGGGATTTTGAGATAGAGAGTTCAGGTGGAATAATAGCTGAACAGCTTATAAGACCAACAGGAATACTTGATCCTGAGATAGAGGTAAGACCTACTGGAAATCAAGTTGATGATCTGTTAGAGGAGATAAGAAAAAGAGTTGAAAAAAGAGAGAGAGTATTAGTTACAACTTTGACTAAAAAAATGGCTGAAGAACTAACAGAATACTATTTAGAATTAGGTGTGAGAGTAAAATATATGCACTCTGATATTGATACATTGGAGAGAGTAGAGATTATAACTGGATTGAGAAAAGGTGAATTTGATGTTTTAGTAGGAATAAACCTTTTAAGAGAGGGATTGGATATACCAGAGGTATCTTTAGTGGCAATTTTAGAAGCTGATAAAGAGGGATTCTTGAGAAGTAGAAGATCTTTAGTTCAAACTATTGGTAGAGCAGCAAGAAATGTTGAGGGAAGAGTTATTCTTTATGGAGACATAATTACTGACTCTATGCAGGAAGCTATTACTGAAACTGCTAGAAGAAGAAAGATTCAAAATGAGTATAATGTTATTAATGGTATAGATCCTAAGAGTATAATTAAAGAGATAAGTGAAGAGTTAATTAACTTAGATTATGGATTACCAGAAGAGAAACAAGGTAAGGAGAAAAAACTATTTACCTCAGTTAAAGATATAGAAAAAGAGATATTGAAGTTACAAAAGGAGATAGCACAATTATCAAAGGACCTAGATTTTGAAACTGCAATAGTGAAAAGAGATGAGATGAATAGATTAAAAAATTTGTTACTTGAATTTTAAGGAGAATAAAAATAGATGTTTGAGGAGAGAACATATACAGTAAGTGAGTTTAATAGAAAGGTAAAAGATTACCTTGAGGAAAATAGTGATTTGAGAGAGTTCTTTTTAGAAGGGGAACTATCAGGGGTAACCTATTATAAAAGTGGGCATCTATATTTTAATTTGAAAGATAGAGATGCTCAGATAAAATGTGTAGCGTTTAAATATAAGTTTAAAAGGATAGCTGAAGATCTAAAAGATGGTGATTCAGTAAAACTTTTTGGAGATGTGGGATTTTATGAAAATAGAGGAGATTTTCAGATCTTAGTTAGACATATTGAAAAAAAGAATCAGTTAGGGGAGCTATTTATCAGATTAGAGCAGCTAAAAAAAGAGCTAGGAGAAGCAGGGTATTTTGATCTAAAACATAAAAAGCCACTACCTAAGTACCCTAAAAATATTGGGGTGGTAACTGCTTATACTGGAGCAGCTATACAGGATATAATAAAAACTATTAAAAAGAGAGATAATACAATAAATATCTATGCTTATCCAGCTAAAGTACAGGGAGTAGGAGCAGAGGCAGAGATAATTAAAGGGATAAAAACTTTAAATAAAATAGAAGAAATAGATTTGATTATTGCTGGAAGAGGTGGTGGAAGTATAGAAGATCTATGGGCATTTAATGATAAAGATGTAGCCTTAGCTTTTTTTAACTCAAAGAAACCTATAATTTCAGCAGTAGGGCATGAGATAGACAACCTTTTAAGTGATTTAACTGCTGATGCTAGAGCAGCTACACCAACTCAAGCAGTAGAATTATCAGTTCCTGAAAGAGTAAAGGTGCTTGAAACTTTAGATGATAGAAAAAGATATTTAAACTCAGTAATAAGAAATCAAATTGAAATCTTAAAGAAAGAGTTAGAAAAAAGAGAGAATAGTTACTCTATAAAAAACTTTTCTAGAGAGTTAGAAAATAAAAATCAAGAGTTAGTAGAGAGAGAGGAGAGATTAAAAAGAGCGATTCAATATCAGCTAAATGAGATAAAAAATAGCTTAGATAGAAGGGTTCATAAGGTAATAACTTTAAATCCTTTAGAAACACTAAAGAGAGGGTATAGTGTTGTGACTAAGGAGAATGAAGTTATAAAAAGTGTAAAAAATATAAAGATAGAGGATGAGATAGCGATTAAAGTAACAGATGGAATTATAAAAGGGAGAGTAAAGGAGATAAATTAATGAAAAAAATAGCATTAAGTGTAGTGACATTTTTATTATCAAGTATATTTGTTATGGGAGAGGCCACTCCAATATATGAATATCGTAATGAAGTATTGAAGAAGATAGATGCTCAACTGGATAAAGAGAGAGATAGACAGAGGTTAAAAAATTTAAATGCACAATTTGAAGAGGCATTAAATGAATATATAGAATCTACAAATAGAAATAGTAATGTTATATTTCAATTGGGAGATCAATATTTTAGAATGAATCAACTTGAGAGAGCAGAAAAGATATTTGCTATGGATAAAAGTGATATAAGAAATCTTTTTGGAGCTGCTACAACTGCAAGATTTTTAGGAAAGAATCAAGAGGCTATCTCAAGATATAATGAAGTTTTAGATATGAATCCAAGTTTTTATGAGGCATATTTAGGAAGGGGAATTGCTAATAGAAATCTAAAAAATTATGATAGTGCTATAAGTGATTTTAGAGAGTATTTAGAGTATAATAAAGATGAGTATGTATATGCTGGAATAGGGGATATCTATATGGCAACTGACAGATATCAAGAGGCTAAAAATATATTAGAACAAGGAAGAGGGTTATTTCCAAACTCAAAAATTTTAAGAGAACTTTTATCAAAGGTTTATGGTAAGATAAAATAAAAGTTAGGGGTTGATTTTTTGGAATGGTATAAATTAAGAATGGCTGGTGTTAGAGATTGTGTCATTCGGAATTTAATGGAAAGATTTGAGAATTATGAAGATATTTTTAATTTTGATAAGTTTACTTTTATAAATGATTTTCAAATAAAAGAGGAAGAGTATTTAAAGATAATTGAAGATATTAAGATCTTAAGTTTTAAAAGCTCAGATTATCCTGAAAACTTAAAAAATATTGCACAACCACCTGTGTTTTTATATTATAGAGGTGATATTACTCTCTTAAAGAAAAGAATAATAGGAGTTGTGGGAACAAGAAGAGCTACAACTTATGGAAGAGTTGCTTGTGAGAAATTTTCTCAAGAGTTAGTTGAAAATGGAATTGTAACAGCTAGTGGTTTAGCTTTAGGAATTGATGGTATCTGCCACAAAAGAACTTTAGAAAAAAAGGGAAAAACAATAGCAGTAGTAGGAAGTGGATTGGATATAATTTATCCTAGAGAAAATAAAGTGCTATGGGAACTGATAGGAAAAAATGGATTGATTTTAAGTGAGTTTCCTTTGGGAGCAGAGCCAATGGCACGAAATTTTCCTATGAGAAATAGAATAATAGCAGGAATATCAAAGGGAATTTTAGTAGTTGAAAGTAAAAAAAGTGGTGGAAGTTTAATAACTGCTGAGATAGCTTTAGAAGAGGGAAGAGATGTTTTTGCTGTTCCTGGAGATATATTTTCTCCTGTATCTGAAGGATGTAATGATCTGATAAAAAATTCACAAGCTAAGTTAGTAACAAGTGTTGCAGATATTTTAGCTGAATATGATTGGAAAAAAATTGAAAAATTAAAAGCAAAAATAGATTTAACTCCTCAAGAGGAAAAAATATATTCAGTTTTAGAGACAGAATTAACTCTAGATGAGATAATAATGAAAACCTCTATAAAAGCAGGGGAAGCATTGGCAATTTTAATGGATTTAGAATTGAAAAAATTAGTTGCAAGTGTTGCTGGTGGAAAGTATAGGAGAAAGGCATATGTAAATGATTGTTGCTTTTTTTCACAAATTTTAGTAAAATGAAACAGAACTGATATAATGAAATGAAAAGTTAGATAGGGGTGAAGAATTTTGGGTAAAAAAAATTTAGTAATAGTTGAATCCCCAACTAAGGCTAAAACAATAGAAAAAATACTTGGAAAGGATTTCCATGTTGTAGCATCATTTGGACATGTTAGAGATCTACCTAAAAGTAAATTAGGTGTAGATGTAGAGAATAATTTTAAGCCTTCTTATTCTACAATTAAAGGAAAAGGGGAAGTAATAAAAAACTTAAAAGATATGGCTAAAAAATCAGATAAAGTATTTTTAGCATCTGACCCTGATAGAGAGGGAGAGGCAATAGCATGGCATATAGCTTATGCTTTAAAACTTTCAGAAAATGATCCAAATAGAATAGAGTTTAATGAGATAACAGAAACTGCTATAAAAGATTCAATAAAACATCCTAGAAAAATTGATATGGATAAGGTAAATGCACAACAAGCAAGAAGAATTTTAGATAGATTAGTTGGATATGAAATAAGCTCTCTACTTTGGAAGAGTATATCATCAAATACAAGTGCAGGAAGAGTTCAATCAGTAGCACTTAAATTAATATGTGATCTTGAAGATGAGATAAAGAAATTTATCCCAGTAAAGTTTTGGGAGATAAAAGGTGAGTTTACTAATAAATTAAAACTTTCATTATATAAAGTGGAAGATAAAAAAATAGATAAGCTTACTGATGAAAAAGTTGTTGAAGAGATAAAGAAAGTTGAGAAAAAAGATTTTGAAGTAATTGAAGCTAAGGTTTTAAAGAAGAGCAAAAACTCTCCACTTCCATTAAAAACAAGTACTTTACAACAGTTAGCATCATCATATCTTGGATTCTCAGCATCAAAAACTATGAGAATAGCTCAAGGGCTTTATGAAGGTATAGATATTGAAGGAACTCATAAAGGGCTTATTACTTATATGAGAACAGACTCTACAAGAATATCAGATGATGCTGTGGAAATGGCTAAAAACTATATTCTTGAAAACTTTGGAAAAGAGTATTTAGGAGTTAAAAAGACAAGTAAAAGTAAACAAAAAATTCAAGATGCTCATGAAGCTATTAGACCCACAGATATAAACTTAACTCCAGATAGTTTAAAAAATACTTTAGATAAAGATCAGCAAAAATTATATAAACTTATTTGGGAGAGATTTGTTATATCACAATTAGCTCCAATGAAATATGAGCAATTTGAGCTTGTATGTAACTATGATAAATTTTCTTTTAGAGGAACTATCAATAAAATTATCTTTGATGGATATTACAAGATATTTAAAGAGGAAGAGGATCTTCCATTAGGAGAGTTTCCAGATATCAAAGTTGGAGATATATTAAAATTAGAAAAACTGTTGATAAAAGAGGATTATACTAAACCACCTTCAAGATTTACTGAATCTTCTCTAGTAAAAAAATTAGAGGCAGAGGGAATTGGTAGACCATCTACTTATGCAACAATTATAGAAACTTTGAAAAAGAGAGAGTATGTTGCTCTTGAGGGAAAAAGTTTTGTGCCAACAGCATTAGGTTATGAGATTAAAAATAAGTTAGATGAAAACTTCCCTAATATAATGAATATAAAATTTACTGCTGAACTTGAAAATGAGTTAGATGAGGTAGCAGAGGGAGAAAAGGACTGGATATCTCTACTTTCAGTTTTCTACAAAGATCTAAAATATTATATAGATAAATTTAAGATAAAAGTAGAAGAGGAGATGTCAAGAATTATAGAATCAGATGTTCCTTGTTCTTGTGGAAAGGGAAATATGATTTTAAAAACAGGAAGATTTGGAAGATATTTAGCTTGTCCTAATGAAGAGGATGGATGTAAAGAGAGAATATCTTTAAAAGGAATAGAGATACCAGCAGAAGAGATAGAAAATGGAAAGATCTATGTTAAAGAGAAGGTTGAAGAACTTGTAAAAGCTAAAAAAGGTAAGGAAACAGATGTTTTAACTTCAACTGGAGCAAAGTATCTACTAAAGACAGGAAGATTTGGAAGCTACTTAGAGAGTGAGAACTTCTCAGAAGATAATGATAGAATGCCACTACCACCAGAGATTAGAAAGATGTTAGCCAATAACAAGATTGAAGAAAAAAATGGAGTAATGCAGATAAATACAGAGCTTAAAAAGATAAAAGATGAAGAGGATAGAATTTTAAAAGCTGCAGGTAGATGTGAAAAATGTGGACGTCCATTTAAAATTAGTAGAGGAAGATGGGGAAAATTCCTAGCTTGTACAGGATACCCAGAGTGTAAAAATATAAAAAAAATAGAGAAATAGTAAGAACTCACCTCTAGGGGTGAGCTCTTTGAATTTATAAACAAGGAGAAATAATGGAGAAAAAAGAGGTAATAGTAGTAGGGGCTGGTTTAGCAGGTTGTGAAGCAGCATATCAGTTAGCTAAAAGAGGAATAAAAGTAAAACTTTATGAGATGAAGTCTAAAAAGATGACAGAAGCACATAAAAAACCATATTATGCAGAGTTAGTATGTAGTAACTCTTTAGGAGGAGATAATCTTGCAAATGCTTCTGGATTAATGAAAGAGGAGTTAAGAAGATTAGACTCTCTATTAATAAAGATAGCTGATAAAAATAGAGTTCCAGCAGGGCAAGCACTAGCAGTAGATAGAGATGGATTTTCAATAGAGATAACTGAATATCTAAAAAACATGGAAAATATTGAAATAGTAGAAGAGGAATTTACAAATATACCAGAGGATCAAATAGTTTTATTAGCATCTGGACCATTGACTTCAGAAACTTTGTCTAAAGAGATAGGGGAGTTAACTCATAGTGATCATCTATATTTCTATGATGCAGCAGCTCCAATAGTAACTTTAGAATCTATTGATATGAATAAAGCTTATAGACAATCACGTTATGGAAAGGGAGAAGGGGAGTATATAAACTGTCCTATGAATAAAGAGGAGTACTATGCTTTCTATAATGCTCTTATTACAGCAGAGAGAGTTCCTTTAAAAACTTTTGAAGAGGAGAAACTTTTTGAAGCTTGTATGCCTGTTGAGAGAATAGCTATGACAGGGGAGAGAACTTTAGTTTTTGGACCGTTAAAACCGAAAGGGCTTATCAACCCTAATACAGATAAGATGGACTATGCAGTTGTTCAGTTAAGACAAGATGATAAAGAGGGGAAATTATATAATATTGTAGGATTCCAAACAAATCTTAAATGGGGAGAGCAAAAAAGAGTATTTTCAATGATACCAGGACTAGAAAATGCAGAGTTTATAAGATATGGTGTAATGCATAGAAATACTTTTATTAACTCTTCAAAACTTTTAGATGAAACTTTAAAATTAAAGAGTAGAGATAATATTTACTTTGCTGGACAGATTACAGGAAGCGAAGGTTATGTTTCATCAATAGCAACAGGAGCAATGGCAGCTATAAATATTGCTCATAGAATTTTAGGAAAAGAGAACTTTATTTTAGATGATAGAAGTGCCATAGGTGCTATGATAAAATATGTAACAGAGGAGAAAAAGAACTTCCAACCTATGGGACCAAATTTTGGAATAATAAGATCATTAGATGGAGTTAGAATAAGAGATAAGAAAGAGAGATGCAATTCCTATATGCTTAGATACTAAAGATACTGAAGAGATAATTAGAACAGTAAAATTAATTGCTCCAGGGCTTGGTGGGATAAATTTAGAGGATATTTCAGCTCCTAGATGTATAGAGATAGAAACAAGATTAAAAGAGGAATTAGATATTCCAGTATTCCATGATGATCAACATGGAACAGCAATAGTTGTAGCAGCTGGTCTTATTAATGCCTTAAAAGTCGTAAATAAAAAAGTTGAAGATATAAAAGTAGTTGTAAATGGAGCAGGAGCAGCAGGAAGTTCTATTATAAAACTTATAAAAAAATTAGGAGCTAAAGAGGTAATAGCTGTTGATAGAGTAGGAATCTTAAGAAGAAGTGATAAAGATAAATATGATTTCTCTAAAAAAGAGTTAGCTGAGATTACAAATTCTCAAGATATATCTGGAGGACTTGCTGAAGCAATAGTAGGGGCAGATGTGTTTGTGGGAGTGTCAGCACCAAACTTATTATCTAAAGATATGGTAAGAAGTATGAATAGAGATGCAATAGTATTTGCTATGGCAAATCCTACTCCTGAAATTATGCCAGAGGATGCACTAGAAGCAGGAGCAGCAATAGTAGGAACAGGAAGGTCAGATTATCCTAATCAAATAAACAATGTACTAGTTTTTCCAGGATTATTTAAGGGAGCATTGAGAGCTAAATCTAAAAAGATAACTGAAGAAATGAAAATAGCAGCAGCAGAAGGGTTAGCTTCTTTAATAAAACCAGAAGAATTAAGAAAAGATTATATAATACCAGATGCTTTTGATAAGAGAGTAGCAGAAGCTGTAGCAAGTGCAGTTGAAAAGTTAGCAAAAGAGCAAGGAATTTGTAGAGGTTAGATAAAAAAATCCAGAGAGAAAAATCTTTCTGGATTTTTTGTTTTCCCTATCCTAATAATTCTAAGAAAGCTTCCATTCTTATTTTTATTTGACCAAAATCAGTTTGTGAATAGTCAGTTTCTAAAGCTATATATGGAATCTCTTTATCTTTAGTAACAATTTTTCTAATATTATAACTTTCTACTGCATATGTGTGACAAGCTTGTAATACTACTTCAACTACTCCATCTATTTGGTACTCATCTATTAGATTTTTTAAAATCTCTTCTCTTCCTTTATTTGGACTCATTACTGAACAAGGAATATTTAAATATTTTTTAGCAAGTGCAGTTATAGGAGTTTCACTTTCATCAACTAATTCCTCTAAATTTTTTATACCACTACAATTTTCAAAAGCAACAACAACTCCACCTAACTCTTCTAAAGGTTTAACAACTTTTTCATATACTCCACCTATAGGACAACCTGTTATTAAAATTCTTGGAGCATTTTTAGAGATAGGTCCTTCATTATTTTTATGTACTTCTTTTAAATGTTCTATCATCTTAGTTAATCTCTCATTTTGTTCTTTTTTATCAAAGGTAAAATTTGCTCCTTCTAAAACTTTATAAATTTCATATCCTGAAATTGGTGGGGGAACTAATTTTCCTAAAGAATAAAACTCTTTTAGAATTTTTCTCTCCTCATTACAAAATTTGATACTCT
>OHJQ01001573.1_pt1 | contig 10309 bp, 3 predicted proteins | sample 1568601 | NCBI WGS metagenome assembly OHJQ01 (sample SAMEA3879599, study PRJEB24766) | human gut metagenome | biome: human-associated habitat; feature: feces | place: USA | collected 1985/1987 | reverse complement strand
CTACCTCCGTGGGGCTTATCAGAAATTTGGTGATGTATGGATTCATTTTGATGGGCAGGAAGATGTCCGGGAATATCGTCGCGAACTTTCTTTGGATGAAGCTATAGGCAAAGTGAGTTATACGTCGGCTGGAACGCATTATTTACGGGAGTATTTCGCCAGTCGTCCCGATGAGGTAATTGTGCTCAGACTAAGTACACCGAAAGCCGGGAAGAAACTTAATTTTTCCGTCAGCCTTGCCGACGGACGTCCGGGCACCCGGCAAGAAGTCACCAAAGATGGTATCCTGTTCCGTAGAAAACTGGATTTATTATCTTATGAAGCTCAATTAAAGGTCATTAATGAAGGTGGCACATTGGTGGCGGATAGCAATAAACTATGTGTGAATGCAGCCAATTCCGTCCTTATTCTATTGACAGCAGCGACCAATTATGATTTATCTTCTGCTACCTATGTGGGAGAAACTTCCGGACAACTGCATAAGCGCCTGACAGACCGGCTCGCACGGGCATCTGCAAAAGGTTATGATCAGCTGAAATCCACTCACCTGAATGATTATCAATCTCTTTTCAACCGCGTCCGGTTTGATTTGAGGACAGCAGCAAAGACAGGGGGAAAAATAGGAATGAAAACAGAAATCCCCTCTGTTCCCACGAATGAACTGGTACACCTGCATAAAGAAGCTCTTTATTTGGATATGTTGTATTTTCAATATGGACGATACCTGATGATCGCTTCGTCTCGTGGAATGAATTTGCCGAATAATCTACAAGGGATATGGAATGGAGATAATGCTCCGCCCTGGGAATGTGATATTCATAGCAACATCAATATACAGATGAATTATTGGCCTGCTGAGGTCTGTAATCTTTCCGAATGTCACGAACCTTTCATCCGGTATATTGCCACTGAAGCTCTTCGCCCGGGTGGTAGCTGGCAACAATTAGCACGAAGTGAAGGACTCAGAGGATGGACTGTAAACACACAAAACAATATATTCGGCTACACGGATTGGAATATCAACCGTCCTGCGAATGCGTGGTACTGCATGCATCTGTGGAAGCATTATGCTTACACACAAGATATCAACTATCTGCGTTCTGTGGCCTATCCGGTCATGCGCAGTACCTGTGAATATTGGTTTGACAGGCTTCAATTAACGGCTGACGGCGTACTGCTTGCTCCGGCAGAGTGGTCGCCTGAACATGGACCTTGGGAAGATGGAGTGGCATATGCCCAACAACTGGTTTGGCAACTTTTCAGCGAAACCATGCAGGCTGTACGTGTCCTGCGAGGAGCAGGCATTCCGTTGGATGCAGATTTTGTAAGGAAGCTGTCGGAGAAGTTGAAACGCTTGGACAATGGTGTCACACTAGGTGCCTGGGGGCAAATACGTGAGTGGCGGGAAGATAGTCAGAAACTTGATACCTTGGGAAATCCCCATCGGCATCTCTCCCAATTGATAGCTCTTTATCCGGGTAATCAGATATCTTACTATAAAGACGCAAAATATGCAGATGCGGCAAAAAGAACGTTAGAATCACGTGGAGACTTGGGGACGGGGTGGAGCCGTGCCTGGAAAATCGCTGCCTGGGCACGCTTGCAGGATGGCGAACATGCTTACCGTTTGCTAAAATCTGCTCTTGACTTTTCTACACTTACAGTTATTAGCATGGATAACGACCAAGGTGGAGTTTATGAAAATCTTTTTGATTCGCATCCACCTTTCCAAATCGACGGTAATTTCGGAGCTACGGCAGGCATTGCCGAAATGTTACTGCAGAGTCATCAGGGATTTATCCACCTGTTGCCTGCCTTACCTTCTGTTTGGGCAAATGGCAGTGTGACGGGATTACGTGCGGAAGGAGACTTTACCTTTACAATGGAATGGAATGCCGGACGGCTAACACAATGTGCCGTTACTTCCGGTCATGGTGGAGAATGTCGGATATATTGCCCTGCTGCCCGTTGGTTGAAAGTCAAAAATAGCAAGGGAGAAAAAATTACGGTTTCTTCTATTGATAAAGATGTAATCTCCTTTTCTACTGTAAAAGGGGAGACTTATAACTTTTCCATATTGAAATAATAGTCTCTGCTACCCTCTTTGTTCCAAAGCCTGGTGAAACAAAGAGGGTAGCAGAGACTATTTTCGTTTGTAGTAAACTACAACATAGGTTGTAATTGCTTTCTTTGTATCCAAATTGGGCAAGTTAAAATTCAACTCAAATTTAAAAAAATTTGCTCTTGATTCACCTCCATGATTAGTTTTTATGATTAATTATCATGGTTGTTTTTTAGGGTTAAAATTACTCTTTTCTCAAATAGAATACTGATATCCAGTGCCCTTCATAAAACTTCTGACTAATTTTGCCTCTTTCGAATAAAAACAATATATTTGCCAGTAGTAATACCTTAAAAAACGAATTAGTGAGAAAAGTAATCCTTTTATTTCTGCTTTTTTTAAGCGTAGACACCGTCCGTACACAAGGACAGAACATCACTTTCAGCCATTTGACCACTGATGATGGACTTTCTCAGTTTTCTGTCAACAGCATGTATATTGATGAACAGGGAATTATATGGATCGGTACGCGCGAGGGACTAAACCGGTATAACGGTAATGATATCAAGAGTTTCAAACTTAAAAAGAACGACCCGAACAGTCTGTTCAGTAATACCGTACTACGCATCACCGGAAATAGAAATGGTAAAGTGTACCTGCTCTGTACCGATGGTGTGGCGGAATTCGATCTGGCGACTCAAAGGTTTAAAACATTGTTGCAGGGGAATGTAGACGCTATTTATTTTAATGAGAAGTTATATATCGGAAAGAGGGAGGAAGTCTTTGTATACAATGAAAGTACGGGCAACTTCGATCTTTTCTATCATCTCGCGGGAAAAAACATCACTCTATCCTGCCTGCACCTGGATAAAAACAAAAATCTGTGGTTGGGGACTACCAGCAATGGCATATACTGCCTGTCGGAAGATAAAAACCTTTCCCGGCCTGTCACAAAAGGCAATATAACCAGTATCTATGAGGATTCTTCCAACGAACTGTGGATAGGGAGTTGGGAAGAAGGACTTTACCGTGTAAAAACAGACGGCAGCATTGAAAACCTTCGCCATAATCCGATGAATACGAACAGTCTATGCTCCAATTTTGTCAGAAGTTGCTGCGAAGATAACTCCGGGGATTTATGGATAGGAACATTCAACGGACTGAACCGATATGACAGAGAAACAGGTCAGTTTCACCTTTACACCGCCAATGGAAACAGTCCCGACGGGCTTACCCATTCTTCTATCTGGTGCATCGTAAAAGACGGGCAGGGAACAATCTGGCTGGGAACTTACTTCGGCGGAGTGAATTACTTCAATCCTGAATATGAAATCTATACCCGCTATAAAGTGGGAGACACGGAGAAAGCAGGTTTGAGCAGCCCGATTGTAGGCAGAATGACGGAGGACAAGGACGGTAATTTATGGATTTGTACCGAAGGCGGTGGTGTAAACGTATACGACCGGATCAATAATACATACCGTTGGTATCGCCATGAGGAAGGGAGAAACAGTATTTCGCACAATAATGTAAAAGCCATCTATTACGACCGTGCTAACGAGATCATGTGGATAGGTACCCATTTGGGAGGATTAAACAAGCTCGACCTGCGTACCAACCGTTTTACAGTCTACCGGATGAAGGCGGGAGATCCGACCTCGTTACCCTCGGATATTGTTCGCGATATTATACCATATAAGGATAAGCTGGTAGTTGCCACACAGAAAGGTGTCTGCCTGTTCAGTCCGGCAACAGGTAGTTGTGAGCAGCTTTTTCAAGAAACAAAAGAAGGAAGAGGAATTGACATGGTGGCCAGCCTTTGTATAGACAATGACGGTACCCTATGGGTTGCCGCCACCGGAGAGGGTGTTTACTCTTATCGGTTCGACACTGGCAAGCTGACCAATTATCCGCATAACCCTGCCAATCCGAACAGTCTCAGCAACAACAACATTAACAACATTATGCAGGATAGTAACGGCAACCTGTGGTTCTCCACTTCCGGCAGCGGGCTTGACCGTTACCGCAAGGAAAGCGATGATTTCGAGAACTTTGATATGCAGAAAGACGGTTTATCCAGTGACTGCATTTACGAGGTATTCGAATCATCGATACAAAAAGGACATCTGTTGTTGATTACTAACCAAGGATTTTCAGAATTTGACTATCCGAACCAGAAGTTCTATAATTATGGCACGGAAAACGGATTCCCGTTGACCGCCGTCAATGAGAATGCGCTGTTTGTGACACACGACGGAGAAGTGTTTTTGGGTGGTATCCAGGGAATGATTTCTTTCTGGGAGAAGAAACTGCATTTTTCTCCCAAATCTTACAACATACTTCTTTCCCGTTTGCTGGTCAACGGTAAGGAAGTAACCCCCGGAGATGAAACCGGGATTCTGGAACAGTCAATCTGCCATACACCGGAGATTAAATTGAGGGCGAACCAATCAATGTTCAGCATTGAGTACGCCACTTCCAACTTCATCCCCGCCAACAGGGACGAAATTCTTTATCGTCTGGAAGGCTTCTCCGACGAATGGAATCATACGTATCGCAAACAGACGCTTATCACTTATACGAATCTGAATCCGGGCAAGTACACACTTGTCATCAAATCACAGCGGGACGGGATCAAAGAAGCCAAACTGCTGATTATCGTCCTTCCGTCCTGGTATGAGACATGGTGGGCTTATCTGATTTATACCATCGTCACTATCAGCCTGTTGTGGTATCTTATCCAGAACTATAATTCAAGAATCAAACTCCGCGAGTCATTGAAGTACGAAAAGAAGCATATCGAAGACCTGGAAGCACTGAACCAGTCGAAACTCCGCTTCTTTACGAATATTTCGCACGAGTTCCGTACTCCGTTGACACTAATCGTCGGACAGGTGGAGACGTTGTTGCAGGTACAGACGTTCACACCCAATATATATAATAAGGTATTGGGAATCTACAAGAACAGTCTCCAGTTGCGGGAACTGATTACCGAGTTACTCGATTTCCGGAAGCAGGAACAGGGACACATGAAAATCAAAGTGAGCCGGCACAACTTGGTGAATTTCCTGTATGAGAATTATCTGCTCTTTCTCGAATACGCCAGCAGCAAGCAAATCAACTTCAAGTTCAATAAACAGAAAGACGATATTGAAGTGTGGTATGACCAAAAGCAGATGCAGAAAGTAATCAATAACCTGTTATCGAATGCATTAAAGCATACTAAAGCTGAGGATACTATCTCTATCAATGTATCGCAGGAGGAAGACTATGCCATAATCGAAATAAAAGACACCGGCTCGGGCATTGCCGCCGCGGAGATTGATAAGATATTCGACCGCTTCTACCAGACCGAGCACCTCAACTCGTTGAATACCGGAGCCGGTACAGGCATCGGGCTGGCATTGACGAAAGGTATCATTGAGCTTCACCAAGGCACCATCCGCGTAGAAAGCGAACCGGGCAAAGGAAGCAGCTTCATTATCACCCTCAAACTGGACAAAAAGCACTTCACGGAGGAACAGATAGCACAAGAAAGCACAGAATCAACGATCCGGCAAACGGAAACGATTGTTCCTTCAGTGGAGATAATACCTGATTCGGAATGGAAAGAGGAAGAAAATAAACGGATTGAAGGCGCCAAGATGCTGATTGTGGAAGATAATGAATCTATCAAGCAGATGTTGGCAGGTATCTTCGAAACGTTCTATCAGGTCAGTACCGCTTCGGACGGAGAAGAAGCTTTGGAAATGATACAAAAAGAGATGCCGAGCATTATACTGAGCGATGTCGTCATGCCTCGTATGTCCGGTACGGAACTTTGTAAACGGATCAAGACGGATTTCAACACTTGCCATATCCCGGTTGTGCTGTTGACTGCACGCACGGCCATAGAGCACAATATCGAAGGACTGAAGATCGGTGCGGACGATTATATCACCAAACCATTTAATACAAACCTGCTGATTTCGCGTTGTAATAACCTCGTGAACTCCCGCAGACTGCTGCAAGAGAAATTCAGTAAGCAGCCGCAGACTTTTGCACAAATGCTGGCTACCAATCCAATGGATAAAGAGATGCTCGACCGAGCAATGGATATTATCGAACGCCACTTGGATGATACAGATTTCAATGTCAACATCTTTGCCCGTGAAATGGGTATGGCCCGCACCAATCTGTTCACCAAACTGAAAGCGGTGACGGGACAAACGCCGAATGACTTTATTCTGAACATTCGCCTGAAGAAAGGGGCTGTCATGCTACGGAATAACCCCGAACTGAATATTACGGAGATTTCCGACCGGATTGGCTTCTCTTCTTCACGCTACTTTAGTAAGTGTTTCAAGGAGATTTATCATGTCAGCCCGTTGGCTTACCGCAAGGGAGAAGAGAAAGAAGAAGGAGACGGGGAAGAAACGGACAATTTGTATAATGGTGATAATAATTAATTTATGTATTCACCTACCACCTCCCCCTACGGGTACTCCTCCTTCCCGAAGGAGGAGAATGGAGATACTACCGACTTTTAATCAATTTGGGTGATATCATTAATCTGATAAAATAGAACATGGCTGGACTGAAATCATTAGCAAAAGATACTGCGATTTATGGACTGAGTAGTATTGTCGGTCGATTCCTCAATTATATGCTGGTACCGTTGTACACAGCAGTCTTACCGGCTTCTTCCGGAGGCTATGGAGTAGTATCAAATGTCTATGCATTTACAGCTTTGATGCTCGTGCTGCTCACGTTCGGTATGGAAACGGGTTTCTTCCGCTTTGCCAATAAATCAGGGGAAGATCCGATGAAAGTGTATGCAAACTCTTTGCTTTCAGTAGGCGGGGTATCCTTGATTTTCGTCCTTCTCTGTCTACTGTTCCTGCAACCGATCGCCAATCTGCTGGATTATGGCAATCATCCCGAGTTTATAGCGATGATGGCTATGGTGGTGGCTTTGGATTCTTTCCAGTGCATTCCTTTCGCCTACTTACGTTATAAGAAAAGACCGATTAAGTTTGCGGCTATTAAATTGCTTTCCATTATCGGTGGAATTGGCTTGAATCTGTTCTTTCTGTTGCTCTGTCCGTGGCTGAATGTTCATTTTCCGGCAACGGTTTCCTGGTTTTATGATCCGGATTATCTGGTAGGTTATATTTTCATCAGTAATCTGATTATTTCGGCAGTGCAGATGTTCTTCTTTATTCCTGAATTGAGAGGCTTTGCTTATAAGTTGGACAAGGCACTGCTAAAACGAATGGTAGTATATTCTTTCCCGGTGTTGATTCTGGGGCTGGTCGGTATTCTGAATCAGACGGTGGATAAGATGATTTATCCGTTTCTTTTCGAGGATCGTCAGGAAGGATTGGTCCAGTTGGGCATTTATGCGGCTACCAGTAAGATTGCTATGGTAATGGCTATGTTTACGCAGGCTTTCCGTTATGCATACGAACCCTTTGTTTTTGGAAAGGACAGAGAAGGGGACAATCGTAAAATGTATGCGGCTGCAATGAAATATTTCCTTATCTTCTCATTGTTGGCTTTCCTTGCCGTGATGTTCTATTTGGATTTGTTGCGCTATCTGGTGGCAAGAGGATATTGGGAAGGGCTGGGAGTAGTGGCTGTTGTGATGCTTGCAGAAATATGTAAGGGAATCTATTTCAATCTTTCCTTTTGGTATAAACTGACGGATGAAACACGTTGGGGGGCTTATTTCTCACTGATAGGATGTGCCATTATTGTGGTGATGAACATTGTGTTTGTGCCTGTGTATGGTTATATTGCTTCTGCGTGGGCTTCTGTTGCCGGATATGGGGTGATTATGCTGTTGTCCTATTGGATGGGACAGAAGAAGTATCCGATTCAGTATGACTTGAAAAGTCTGGGACTTTATATCCTGCTTGCTGCGGTACTGTATGTGATCGGCGAACAAGTGCCGATTTCTGATCTTGTGCTCCGTCTGGCTTTCCGTACTGTGCTTTTATTGTTGTTTGTAGCATACATCGTCAAGAAAGATTTGCCGTTAAGTCAGCTACCTGTTATTAATCGATTTATAAAGAAGAAATAACTTATGAAGACAGATGAACGTAATAAATTCGCCATAAAGTCCTTTTTAGGCGAATATCTGGATTTGAGAAAGGATAAGGATAATGAACTGGCAACAGTTGATTCTATCCGTAAAGGTGTGGAGTTCAAGGGGGCGAACCTGTGGATTCTTATCTTTGCCATTTTCATGGCGTCACTTGGCTTGAATGTGAACTCTACCGCCGTGATCATCGGTGCCATGTTGATTTCTCCGTTGATGGGGCCTATCATGGGAGTAGGGCTTTCTGTCGGCTTGAACGACTTCGAACTGATGAAACGTTCTTTAAAGAGTTTTCTTATTACGACCGCTTTCAGTGTGACGACGGCGACAATCTTCTTCCTTCTGGCGCCTATTGCCGGTTCGCAGTCAGAGTTGCTGGCCCGCACATCGCCGACAATTTATGACGTATTCATCGCACTTTTCGGTGGTTTGGCGGGAGTTGTCGCCCTGTCTACCAAAGAGAAGGGAAATGTGATTCCGGGAGTTGCCATTGCTACGGCGTTGATGCCCCCTTTGTGTACGGCTGGGTTCGGACTGGCTACAGGGAATCTGTTGTATTTTCTGGGAGCTTTCTATTTGTATTTCATCAATTCCGTCTTTATCAGTCTGGCCACTTACATCGGGGTGCGTGTGATGCATTTCCAGCGCAAGCAGTTTGTGGACAAGGCCCGTGAGAAACTGGTGCGGCGTTATATCATCTGGATAACGGTAGGTACCATGTGTCCGGCAGTGTATCTTACCTATAACATTGTGCGGGAAACCTTCTATCAGACCTCTGCCAGTCATTTTATTACTGAGGAGCTGCAGTTTCCCGACTCTCAAATCTTGAGCCGTGAGATTTCGTACGACAAGCGGGAGATAAAGGTTGTTTTGATTGGAAAGGAGGTATCGAAGGAGCAGATTGCTGACGCACAGCGCCGTTTGCCCGATTACAACCTGGCAAAAACGAATTTGGTTATCTTTCAAGGTATGGGAGACGGTAATACCGTAGACATCAGCAACATCAAGTCGATGGTGATGGAAGACTTTTATCGGAACAGTGAGAAACGTCTGAAGGACCAAGAGGCTGCGATTGACACCTTGCATAAACAGCTGGCTGATTTTTCCGGTTCGGATTGGCTGGGGAAGCAGCTGGGACAAGAAATCAAGGTTCTTTTCCCGGAAATCAAGACCTTGTCCGTATCCAAGAGTCTACGTTTGTCTGTGGATAGCTCCCGCGTTGATACACTGACATACGCGATTATCGACTGTCAGCGGATGCCCGACCAGAAAAGTAAGGAAAAAATAGTGAAATGGCTGAAAGCCAAGACGGGAGACACCCATTTGAGACTGATTGTAGAATAACGGGTGAGGGGTAAAAAACGTAAATGCGTTTGAGTTGAAACGCATTTACGTTTTTGGGAAGGCTTTTGATGCCTTATTTTACTTTCTGTATATTCCGGATAGAAGTGACCTCTGTGGCTTGAGGATTAGTAGCTTTTCGGGTACAGTAGTCGAACTCGGCTGATTTTTCTCCACTAAATGAATTCCATTTCAAGGTCAGTTTTACGGTCTTTCCCTGTGTATCGGGCAGTCCGTCCAGCTTGAATGCAACCAGTCCGTCTCCCATTCTTCCATTTGTGTCGCCAAAGGCATTATGGCAGAATTCCACTTCGTAGGAGTTGTCCGGATTTTGTGTACTGATTAAGTTTACAAAATGCGGTTGGCCGTTTCCCCATCGGGTGGCGAAACGAAGTGTGAGGTAACCGTCTTCCGCGATTGTGACCCAGTCGTTGAGGATTTCTACCGGATTGTTTCCGTACGTTTCAAGGTTTGCTTCTTCTCCCAAATTCGGTGCCATCGGTTTGGTCAGAATACTGTCAATCCAGTTGACGAAGACCGCTTTGTCGTATTCTTGAGGAGCTTCTTCCGAAAAGTCAAAATTAGTCAATGCTCTTACTTCTTTTTCACCGAAAGGAGAGGTGGGCATGTTTACCGGGCGCAGGGTGGTGCTGTCGTCAAGTTGCAGGTAGGGGGTATTGTCGGCACTCAGTTTTACGGTAACCAGTGCGTTGGCATAATAATGTGAAAGGTAAAAAGTATTGTCATCGTCGTTCTGACATGACTGGAGTCCCACAGAAAGGCATACTGCCATTACAAGCATGAAACTTTTGTAGATAAATGAT
>OHJQ01001572.1_pt1 | contig 10320 bp, 13 predicted proteins | sample 1568601 | NCBI WGS metagenome assembly OHJQ01 (sample SAMEA3879599, study PRJEB24766) | human gut metagenome | biome: human-associated habitat; feature: feces | place: USA | collected 1985/1987 | reverse complement strand
GTAAATTTGGTGTAAAAAATCAGAGAAAAAAGGAGAGTGCTAATAAAATGAAACTAACATATACGAATGTGAATGGATATCTGATTCCGAACCTTATCTATAAATCTGGCAATCAGATGGAGCAGCTTGGCAAATATGGATTCTTGCGTAGAGACTATTTGAAAAATCACAGAAATTCGCTGTATTAGGTAATGCTCCTGCAAGATAGTATTGGTGAGCATCTGTTGGAAGTAGACAAGGCAGCCAGAGAACGGGAAGAAATTATCCTGAAACAGTTGGAAGAAAAAGATCCATTGCCGGACAAGGAGAAAGATCAGATGGAATGGGTAAGAGCTGCCAACGGTCACAGGGCGATTGCAGAAGAAATCATCCTGAAGGAAATGATCTATGTATAAGATAGATGAACGCAGGAAATGACAGATAGATTTACAGAAAATTGAATATTGTGAGCAGGTAAGGCGTGAGTCATGGAAATATGGCCCACGTCTTTTCTTGTGCTCTGAAAGGAAGTGATGAACATGAACAAGAAGTTCCTGAAGCATTATATGGAAACAGAACCGGAAGGCACTTCCAAGAAGTATATCTTTTTGGTGGACAATCAGGATATTGCAATGAATATTGTGATGTCCGGTTATTAGGCACTTTATTTGGGGCAGGAAGATGATGGATACTATTTCAGCGTAAACAGTTTCATAGAAGATATGCGATCAATTCAGTTTCATGGAACCTGTCAGAGTGCGTACCACTATGTGGCTGCCTGCACGACCAAATGGATGAATGACCGGATTCTGGAGTTTTGCAAGGAGGCTGGTCTGGATGGAAAAGCTGGATGGCAGTTGTTTAAAGAAAAAGAGTATCTGAGGAAACTGGATAATCAGCCAGAAGTAGGGAAAGCTCTGGAACAGTTTATCCTGCGGTTTGAGCGGGAACCGAAGAATGATCCGGAATTAAGCCGATTCCACAAGTTTGATTCAAAAGGGAAAATCACTGGTGTGAGGGACATGGAAATTGTGGATTATATCGTGGAGAATGTGAGCTTCTTTGTAAAGGGAGAGATTCCCTATTATTATGAGCATGGTGTTTTTATTGAGGACACTAAGGGTGTAAAGCTGAAATACCGGATTCAAAAGCTGATTTATCGGGATCAGGTTAACAGCAGCACAATCCAGAGAGTTTATAATCTTTTGATTACACAGCCACAGATTTACCGGAATTCGTATGAACTGAATAAGCAGCCTGCCCACTGGATTAACTTCAAAAATGCTTATTATGATGTGTTGTCAGGTGAGCTGATAGAGCATGATCCGAAGTATCTGACGATTAACCAGATTCCCTTCCCATATTATCCAGAGGACAGGGAAAAAGTCTTGGAAGGTGGGGCAAATATCAGAAAATATCTGAATTCTTCCATAGCGGACAAGGTGGAACAGCAGATGTTCTGGGAGTATTTCGGGTATTGTATGACTACGGATACCCAGTTCCAGAAGTTTTTGATGTTGAAAGGAAATGGAGGTACCGGAAAGTCGGTTGCAGTTGCACTAATCCAGCATGTAATCGGGAATGAAAATACATCCAGTATCTCATTGCAGGACTTGAACAAACGGTTTTATGCTACCGGGATGTACGGAAAGCTGTTAAATGCCTGTGCGGATATCCCATGTAAAGCGATGGACACAACCGATGTACTGAAAAAGGCAGTTGGTGAAGATACACTTTTATATGAGAAAAAGGGAAAAGATGCGGTCTTTTACAAGGCATATGCAAAACTGCTTTTTTCAACAAATGAAATGCCGCAGAATCTGGAAGACAAATCGGATGCTTTTTACCGGAGACTCCTTGTTTTGGATATGAACCAGATGATTCCAAGAGATGAAAAAGATATACGCTTGAAAGAAAAAATCAAGGCAGAAGCGGATTATGCAATTCATATGGCAGTGACAGCACTGAAAGATGTCTATGAACGTGGGGAACTTATCGAAAGCGAACACAGCAAAGAATGTGTCCGGGAACTGCGGCGGTTATCAGACAGCGTATGTGCTTTTCTTGAGGATAAACTGGTGAAGGAAAAAGGAAAGCGTCTGAAACGTAGTGATGTGTTCCGGATGTACGAGGAATACTGCGAGGATAATGGTCGTCAGGGACATGCAAAATCAGGATTTTTTAAAAATATGGAGGGCAAAGGGTTTCAGGCAAGGAAATATAACGGCGATTACTGCTACCAGGATATTGCAATCCGAGAAGAAGATTTCCAGCCTCTGGAAGCAGGGGAGAAAACTCCCTTTGATGAACACTCTGAACAATTAAAATTGAATATATAACAGATGTTTTGGGGCATTTGGGGCAAAAAAGGCAAAAATGAACGAGATTAGGACAGGGCAAAAACATGGAAAAGCTGTCAGAAGGTTCAGAAAAATGCCCTTTTTGCCCCAGTTGTTCTTTTATCAATAAAAATAAAGAAGAAAGAATGAGGTATGATTATGAGAATGATGAAAACAAACAAAAACGAGACAATTATGGTGCTCGGGATTGATCACGGTTATGGCAACATGAAAACTGCAACCAGATGTTTTCCTTCCGGTGTGGTGAGATATGAGAAAGAGCCAATCTTCCAGAACAACCTTCTTGTTTACAATGGCATGCATTATCAGATCGGAAAGGAACATAAGGAGTTCTGTGCAGAGAAAACGCAGGATGACGACTATTATGTGCTGACACTGGCTGCGATTGCAAGAGAACTGGAAGGAAAAGGAATGAACAGGGCAAAGGTGCATCTTGCGGCTGGATTGCCTTTGACGTGGGTGGCTACTCAGAAAGAGAATTTCCAGAAATATCTGCTTCAAAACGAGAGCGTGGATTTTATGTTCCGTAATAAACAGTATCACATTGATTTTGAAGGAGCGGATATCTATCCACAGGGATTTGCAGCAGCTTTTTACCGCTTGCAGGATTTCAAGGGAATCAATATGCTGGTTGATATTGGAAATGGAACTATGAACATCATGTATATCAACAACTCCCGTCCGGTGGAAAAGAAGTGCTTTACAGAAAAATATGGAACGCACCAGTGTGTGCTTGCAGTCAGGGGAAGTCTGCTGAAAGAACTGGGAACGGTGGTAGATGATCTTGTGATTGAACAGGTGATCCGTACAGGGACAGCAGACATTGGAGAAAAATATCTGGCTGTGATCCGTAAGGCTGCCAGTGATTATACAAGAGAAATTTTTCATAAGCTGAGAGAACGGGAATACAATCCGGAACTGATGCGTTTATATGTAGTTGGTGGCGGTGGCTGTATGATTCAGAACTTCGGGGAATATGACAAAGACAGAGTAACGATTGTGCGAGATATCTGTGCAACAGCCAAAGGATATGAGGCTATGACAGTAAGAAAAATTCAGAAAAACGGAGGGATGCTGGTGTGAGAAAAGAACGGAAAATCATCAACACCAATATACGACTGAATCTTTGTGACGAGCAGGATCGGCAGGCGTGGGAATATCTTCAGACCATGGACAGACAGAAATATAAATCCTACACAAAAGCAGTTGTGGCAGCGTTGAATGATTATTTTTCCAGAGAGTACCGGAATGAAGAAGACCCATATCTGGAAACCAGAGAAAAAGAAGATGCTTTTCTGGAAAGAGTAGAGACAGCTATCCGGGATGGAGTGAAAGAATCCGTTCCAATGGCTATGGCAAAGAATCTGTTTGAAATGATTACGCCATTTGTAAAAGAATCGGTGGGAGAAAACCAACCATCTGGCAGATTAGGGGAAAAGTCAGAGGAACAGGACACGGAAGATGCAATGGACTGGGAACAGGAAGCTGATCTGGATGCAGCATTGGAGTTTGCGGACGGTTTTTAAATGCTGTTAAGTGAAATAGAAGTAATGTAAAACCTAATTGGCAGTACAGAACAGTTTTGTAAAAAGAGAATAACAGAAAAAACGATTAGCAGTGATGATATTTCCTGAGACGAAATTCTTGGAAATGTTTATGACTGCTATTTTTATGTTTTGTAGTAGAAAAAGAAAGTGGTTCAGATGTAATGTGGCAGAAATAGCGGGAACGATGCTAGAGATTGTCCGGTACTTCGCACCGGAGTGGTGTGTGAAAAGCCTGTTCCAGAAAGCTGGAATACTCTGCAAAGGGGAGTAATCCGGATTTCCTTCACAGTCTTTTCCCACACCACAAAACCACTATCATCAGCCGCTTTTTATTCTGGAAGATGCCGCAGGAAGAATCATTGAGGAAGTCTTTGCTGTGGCGGCAGATGACAGGCAAGTTTCGCAAAGTGGCAAGCCACTATGCACCGGAGCCAGCCTTTGGGCTGTTCCTAAACTTGCCATGGGGCGTCTGCCCCTTGGAACCCCGGCACGTCAATGGCGTAAGTAATCCTGCGAAATGTCCACCGGACATTCCTTCGGAAGACTTACTGATTGACTAAGACGCTGTCCTGCACCTGTATAAGGGAGCGTTGCACTCCCTTATATATCCCCTGCTAATCTACCAACCAGAAAGGTTATGGCTGTTTTATAAAAAAGATAGAGTGAGAAAGGAGACAAAGATTTATGCGAAAACGAAATTATACAGTAACGATACGAATGAACAAAGCAGAGTATGATCTGCTTCAAAATAAAGTAAAGGAATCTGGACAGACTCAGCAGGCAGTTGTACTCCATGCGATAGCAGATTTAAAAATTGCATCCGCAGAGGAAGTGGAAGAATTGAAAAAGCTGAGCCAGATGCTTGCAGAGATACTCAGTCAGCTTCGTGGTGCAGCTACAAATCTCAACCAGATTGCAAGAAAAATGAATATGGATGGTTTTATGCCAAGGGAAGATATTTTGTATTATCTCAACAGAAATATTCTCAAATACAGGAAGGAGAGTGAAAAGATATGGCTGTTAATAAGACGATTAATAAGCGGACAAATACGCATGGAGCAATGAGAAACTGTATCGAATATGTATTGCGTCAGGACAAGACCAGTGAGCAGCTTGCCTATGTGACCGGCCCTTATCTGCATGAGGAGATGAATTATGATCTGGTGTATCGCACATTTCTGGGAGAAAAGAAATTATGGAATAAAGACTCCGGAAGAATGTATGCCCACAATATTATCTCCTGGCATAAGGACGAGCAGATTACTCAGGAGCAGGCATTTGAATTTGGAAAAGAGTTTGCAGAAAATTGGTTCGGTGGATTCCAGACCTTAGTGGCTGTGCATAAGGATAAAGATCATATCCACTGCCATCTGGTTACTAATTCAGTGAGTTATGAAGATGGAAGAAAACTGCATAACACCAAAAAGGATCTGGAACGTATGAAACAGCTTACCAATCAGATGTGCCGAGAACGTGGACTGACAGTAGCCGAAAAAGGAAAGCACTTTGATGGAAGTCAAATTGAAAAAGGGGAAGTCATTGCATGGAGCAAAGATAAATATAATCTGTTCCGACAGCAGGTGAAAGACAGCTTTGTAGCGGATTGTGCAATGGCAGTGTTAAAAGCACTGGAAAATTGTATCAGTAAAGAAAAGTTTATAGAAAAAATGAAACAGTTTGGATGGAATGTAAACTGGACAGAGAAACGGAAACACATCACCTTTCAGAACCAGGATGGGAAGAAAGTGCGAGACAGCAATCTGTCAAAAACTTTCCATTTGGACATCAGCAAGGAGGGTTTAGAGAATGAATTTAATGGAAATAGGCAAAAATCCAGAGATACAGAAAACAGAGACAGCAGAGCAACCGAAGAACTCAGAAACTATTACAGAGAGCTTGACGCAACCATCGCAGATGCCAGAGGAATCACCGATCAAGCTCAAAGTGGAGAGGGATATTCTCGTACAGAGTTTCGAGAAAGCGAAAGAGTTCATGCGAACACAGAAAAAGCAGATACAGACACTGGAAGAAGAGAAACAGATGATCTTATCCGACAGGCAGAGATTGCGAGAAGAAGTTCGGAAATCAACCGTAGAAATTCAGCGTCTGACAACCGAACTGTCCGAAACGCAGAAACTGAATCAATTGCTTCAGCAGAGCAACGACGATCTGAGAAACAGAAATGGATTAATGAGCAGGAGCAAGCAAGAGCAGCTCGAAGAAGAAATAAGAGACGTTCGGGACCAGAACTCTAAATTACAGATACAGGTGAATAAATCATCTGTTGAAGCGGTAGATGAAGCACAGAAGAAACAGAAAGAAGCAGAGAAAAAGATGGAGCAGGTAGAATCCAAAGCCCGTGACGAAAAGAAACGTGCTGAGCTGGAAATCCGTAAAGCGAAAAAAGAAGTAAAGGACAGAATGGAAAGTATGAAGTCTATAGAATATTTCTGGGGAATGGGATATATTACGGTAATCCTGTTTGCAATCATACAAAATGGTGCTTTTCAGAATGATTTCATAGATTTTTTCAGTATTCCCTTTACGTGGTATGTTCGATTTTGTGAATGGCTGATATATCCGACCTATGATAATGGATTTAACCAGAAAATAGCATATACTGGTGGAGAAGCGTGGGTTATTCGGTTTCTGGCAATCGTAGCTGTGCTTTTTATATTGGTGATTGTGATGGTAATGATTGTGGAAACAATAAAACAATACCAAAAAATGTGGGACGAAATTTCACAGATGTTTTTGATTGGAAGCCTTTCAGGGATAGCAGTGCTTGGAGATGTAATCAGAGGGTATCTACCTGTGAATTTGATCCTGTTATTTGTGTTTGTCAATATGGGAATCATGCTACTCAGAATGTATCTCCGAAAGAAACTTGATTATATGTAAGTTGTCATTTTAATGACCAGTCGAGGGGATGGGGTGCTAAACGGATGTTCAGTGAACATCCATTTAGCACTGACTGAAGTGGAACGTAGAAGATGAAAGCTCCATCAAGTTGCTGACAGCCAAATTTGCAGATGTGGATAGATGCAGAGAGTTCATTGCCAATACAATTTCTCTGAAGTGATAGCAGATAACAGGTCAGCAGGTCTTTCTAAAAAATAATCTGCTTTTATGTGCTTATTATGACTGCCCCATACTGCCAAAGCAAAATCAATTCCTGCATCTTCCGCACATTTACTGTCATATTTGCTGTCTCCAATATAAAGCACTTTACTATGGTCTGTTTTTGATAATTCCACATATTTCAAAATCGGTGCGGCATTGGGTTTATGTTCCTGTGTATCGTCTGCACATATGATTGTTTTAAAATAATGACTGATACCAAACGGACAAAAATCATGTGTAAATTCTTCCCTTGTCTTTGATGTGACAATCCCCATTTTATAATCCAGGCTTAGAAGATTTTTCAATAATTCAATGATTCCGTCAAATACTTTAATGGTATTTGTATAGTTACGCATATTTTTATCCCATAATTCTATCGCATAGGAAGTGTCTTTTATCTCAAGTTTTTTCAAAGCGTCTGTTCCTGTAATACCTAACGCAAATCTTAGTTCAGAACATGGTATCTTTCTCCCGGACAATTCCTTTATAGTTTCCTGTAAAGAATGTAATACAGCATATTCCGTATCAATCAGAGTACCGTCAATGTCAAAAACAATATGCTTATACTTCATGCTGCCACCTTTCCCTGCCTGTATCAAAATAACGTATTACCCTGCATGGATTCCCTACTGCAACACAATTAGGAGGGACAGGGCGGGTAACTACGCTTCCAGCCCCTATCACGCTGTTTTCTCCTATAGTGACTCCGGGAAGAAGAATACAGCCGCCGCCAATCCAGACGTTGTTTTCTATCTCTATCGGACGTGCATAGGTTCTGAAAAATGTTGTCTGACGTTCCATCCAATCCGGCACAAGCCTTTCCTGTGGCAAGACAGGATGTGAAGATGTATATATCTGCACATTTGACGCAATCAATACCCTGTCACCAATTCGGATAGTTTTGTTATCCACAAAGGTACAATTCATATTGATTATCACATCATTTCCCAAAAATATATTTTTTCCATAGTCACAATGAAAAGGCGTGTCGATTAACACGTTTTCTCCTATTCCACCCAACAGCTCCCGAAGAATAGAAGTGCGTTTTTCTATATCTCCATAATCAGAAAAATAATATTCCCTTGTTAATTCCCTTGTGCGGGCAATCTGCTTTAACGTATCGCTGTCTGCAGTTTCCAAAAAATCACTGGATTCGTAATACACAATATTCCTCCTTAACGAAAACTGTTTTCCACAATACCCGGAAGCAGAGAATAGATAGAACAGCCGATCTGATTTTCAAACTGTTCTTTAATCTCTAAAATCCTTTTCCACCTGTCTATTGTCGCCGTGTGAACACCGTACCGTATTGTCACATCTACAAATCTCTTTTCCAAAAGACAGAATCCCGTCGGCATAGCCAATGCGTCACATAATTGTACAAGATGGTCATAATCATCATATACCGCATTTGCAACAAATTCTTTCATAAACAGGTAATCCTCATCACTAACATCAAACACACCGATAGATGTGGCAATATCCTGAATCATAAATGCGTGGGATATACATATTTGTGCAGCTTTTTCCCATCCGCGCTCCATACAGTACCGATAGCCGTCTATCAGATGCCTTTCCGAACTCACTCCGGCATAGCGGCCAATATCATGCAATAACCCGAAAATATATGCCTGTTCAGAAGATAAATCTTTACAATGTGATGCAATGTTTTTACAGGCTTCGGCTACAAACCGGGAATGATCTGCCCATGCTCCCGGATTGGATTCTGACGCTTCCCTTAATGCCAATTCTGCGGTTTGAAGGTTCAACTCCATTTTTAACTCCTTTCAAAAGGGCGGGGCCGAAAAATAAAACGCCCGGCCCTTTATAATGAAATATTTGCAGACAAATCAGCAATCCCCTGCATAGTACGAAACAATGTTCATATAGTCCGTTGGATTCGGAATTTCTAAAATAAGACACAGACAGTTTTTGTTTTGGAAGTATTGTCGCCACAAACTGTCCTGTATCTTTTCTTCCCCATTAATGTTTTGTTTTTTACCGTTCGGGCAGAGCATATATACTTTGCCAATGCAGGCATTGACAGTATCTAAAAAATTTTTCATGTTCAGAATGTTTAGTTTTATCACTTTGCGTTCACCTCCTGTAAATTGCTGATTTACTTTACAGGTATCATTATAATGCAAAAGACATAGGAAAAATATTTCTTTTCCGCCATTACATATCACTATTCTGCCATTTTTTTTCTGTATTCTGTAGGTGAACAATATGCATATTCCCGAAAAACTTTTCCAAAATAACTGCTGCTCCCTAAACCGCACTCATGGCTGATAACGGTAATAGGTTCCTGCCCCTTTGCCAACATCTGACAGGCAATTTGTAGACGATAAGTTGTTATATACTCTACGGGTGTCATGTGTAGACAGTCATGGAACACTCTATAACACTCCCTTTCGCTTAGATATGCTGCCGCAGCAAGTTCCGGAATAGATATTTTTTCTCTGTAATGTTCATGAATGTATATCATCATCAACTTTATTTTATCGTTGCTTTTGTTATGTTCCCCTTTCTTTTCACGCATAGAGCAAGATAGTTCAAAAAGCATGAGCCATATTTCAGTTAGGGCTTCCCGCAGTTTTATTTCATATCCAAATTCATCACTGGATAAACGAAATGAGGCAGCAAGCAATTTCAAAATTCTTTCTTCTTCTGCATTGCCCGGAAAAAGCGGGATTACCTCAATCTGCGGGGCTGTTATGACAGGCGCAATATATTTTTGTTCAATCCTGCTTCCCTGTTCTCCGGCAAGTAAGGAAACATCGAAAATATGAAGTAGCTGTATATTCTTTTCTCTCTGCGATATTGCTTTTGTCATATGGAGTACATTGGGATTTATCATGCCGCCGCTTCCAGCCGGAAACAATATTTTTCCTCCTGGCGTATCATATTCAATGCTGCCGCTTTCCATATAAAAAAGTTCCACTGTCCTGTGCCAGTGCCACGGTACATAACCCCCTATATACTTGTCAAGTTCTGCCCTCGAAGCGATATAGGGAAAATCTTTTTCAAAATCTGGAAGCAATTCTTCCTTGCTTCCGGTATAAAATTCAATGCTATGGATATTTTTCATGTCTGTTCACCTGTACATCTGGGATTTTGTATCTACTTTATAGGTTAAATATACGGAAATCCATTTTAAATTTTCGGTTTGTAGTTTTAAAAGTTTTTTCGCCATTGTTTCTTAGGTTCATATTTTCCACAATCATCACAGGTATACGGCCAGTTGATTTTCCATTCAAAATATTCATCTCTGGTAATCACACCGGATTTCAGTTCATCCATTCGAACCA
>OHJQ01001571.1_pt1 | contig 10331 bp, 6 predicted proteins | sample 1568601 | NCBI WGS metagenome assembly OHJQ01 (sample SAMEA3879599, study PRJEB24766) | human gut metagenome | biome: human-associated habitat; feature: feces | place: USA | collected 1985/1987 | reverse complement strand
TTCTTTTGCAAACACTATTTTAAAATGTGCGGCATTTCAGTTCTTTACACCTGCCAGGAAATCAACGATAAATTTTAATCTGTTTTGATCGTTTCGTTCATGCTTCCCATGCGGTATCCCTGAAGATCCAGGGTCACATAGCTGAAACCGATTTTCTTGAATTCAGAAACAATCTTTTCTCTGTTTGCAGCTTCCATCAGTTTCAAAAATTCGGACGGCATCACTTCGATCCTTGCCATCTGTCCGTGGATGCGGACACGCAGCTGATGGAACCCCATGTCCAGAAGCAGCTGTTCTGCCTGGTCTACCATGGAAAGTTTGCTCTCTGTGATCTCTTCTCCGTAAACGAAACGTGAGGAAAGACAGGCAAAGGATTGTTTGTCCCAGGTCGGAAGTCCCATTTCTTTTGAAAGATCACGGATCTCCTGTTTTGTCAGCTCTACGTGGCGAAGCGGACTTTTTACATGAAGTTCTGCCACTGCCTGCAGTCCCGGGCGATAATCGCCGTTGTCATCCATATTGGAACCTTCTGCAACATATTTGATATTGTTTTCCTTTGCAATATTTCCGATTTTTTCAAACAGTTCATGTTTGCAAAGATAACAGCGGTTCTTTGGATTATGGGAAAATCCTTCGATCTGTAATTCTTCTGACTCGCAGATAATATGTTTGATGCCTTCTTTTTTGCAGAATGCTTTCGCTTCTTCCAGCTCACGTTTCGGAAAAGAGCAGGACTGTGCCGTCACTGCGATTACCTGATCTCCCAGCACATCGTGTGCCACTTTCAGAAGAAAGGTGGAATCCACACCGCTCGAAAATGCGATTGCCACGCTTCCGAGTTCTTTTAAATATTCCTGTAATGCCTCTAATTTTTTATTCATATTTGTTTTTTCCTTATAATTAATTATAATGCCAGGAGCAAAAGCCTGAAACCGTGATGTGCCTGTGCATAAGCTACATCATCCGGGAGGTTCCTGCACAATTCTTTTCACTGTTTCTTGAGCTGTACCGCTGCATTTTTATTCCTCAGTTCCAGATAACCGCACTCGGTCAGATATTCCAGGCTGTGCAGTGTAAAGGTTCCTCTGCTCATCGGAACTTCCAGCCACTCTTCCAGTACCTTTTTCCACGGCATCCACTTGTGTCGGTGCTGTTCTGAGGTATATTTATAATCTCCGATACAGTCTCCCAGTCGGTAAGCTGCCAGCACATAATTGTACATGACCGGGCTTTCTTTGTACAGTTTTTCCGGACGTGGATGTTCCTGCTCTGCAAGTGCAGGCACAAATTTCTGATCCAGACCAAGCATCCAGTTCAGAAACGGATCATAAAGATAATATACCGATGGAATGTAAGGGAATTCCAGCGTTTCCAGTTCCCTGTCCTGTAAATCTGCTTTATATTTCACGATAATCTTTGCATTGAGCAATTCTCTCTGTGTGTAAATCTCCTCTATCTGGCTACATTTCAGAACGGTCCTGCGAACTTTATTTTTTTCATTTTTGAGATAAAAAATTTCCCCTTCGCCGTACCCGAACATATATTCAAAAGAATCCGGTGCCGTGCGGCGAATTGGCGAATATACCATGTGGTACTGGTTAAAAGTTCCTTTCATGGACTTTCTTGCTTCCAGCTCAAAAATTTCCGGTATTTCTTCCATCGCCCAGATTCGAACCGGCCATTCAGCCATTGTCGGACGTTTGTCAACAACGATCGCTTCTGTCTTTTTGTTTTGTATGTCCTGTCCCCTCCTTTCTCCATACTCATATCATGATGTTTGGGTCAAAAGACGCCATACGAGAGTACCTCTGATATCTTTTGATACCTGCATCCGATTTAACTGATCTGCCAGCGGGTATGGCTTCCCTGATCGTCTTTGGTCACGATCAGCTGATCTTCGATCTCCTGCTTCAGTTCCGTCACATGCGAAATAATACCGATCAGTTTCTCGCCTTCTGCCATGTTCTGGAGGACTTTTACTGCCTGATCTCTGGAATGTTCATCCAGTGATCCAAAGCCTTCGTCGATGAACATCATATCAAGGTTGATCGCTGCGGAACTTTCCTGGATCTGATCTGCCATGCCAAGTGCCAGGGAAAGTGCCGCCATAAAGGACTCGCCACCGGAGAGCGTTCGCACTTCACGGACTTTTCCGGTCACAGCAGAATAAACCATCAGATCCAGACCTCTGTTTTTGCCTGTTCCGGCTTTGTCAATATCGCACATCCGCAGTTCAAACTGTCCTGCGGACATGTCCTGAAATCTCTGGTTTGCCGCTTCCAGGATCTGCTCCAGATAATGCCTTTGTACATATGTTTCGATATCCATTCTGGAGTTTTTCCTGTTTCCGGACAGAAGCTGATACAGTCCGTTTATTTTTTCATACTGATGCATCACTTCACTGCGTTCTTCCATCTGCGGTTTTAATGCCTGGCAGACTTTCTGATCGATCCGCCAGATTTCCTGCCATTGTTCCAGAACACGCTGACTTTCTTTCCACGCCGCTTCTGCTGCTTCACTGGTTTTTTCCAGTTCTTCCAGGACTGGTTTTGGCTGTTCGCCGATCGCTGCCCTGGCAGAATTTATCAGGCTTTCGGCTGCCGCTTTCTGTCTGCCGTGGTTCTGTGCATCCTGTTTCCATTTCTGCACCTGCGTTTTGGTGTAAGTTCCGGTCAGTTCCTTCCAGGCCGTTTCCGGAAAATGTTTTTCTTCCAGAATTTCCCGGTAAGCCTGCTGTCGGATCTTTTGCTCTTCCATCTGCTGAGGGATTTCTTTTTTATACTTTGCAATTAAGGTCTGTGCCCGGTTTTCCTGTTCCTGTGCTTTTTGCAGTCTCTCCTCTGCCCGCATGACAAGTACATCTTTTTCCTTTTTGGCGGTATCTGCTTTTGCATACGCCGCCTGTGCTTCCTGCTGATTCTGGTAATCTTTTGATCCTTCCAGGCTCTCCAGCATCACACGGCTTCGCTCCAGAGCGGTTTTGGCATCTGCTGTTTCTTTTGCGGACTGCTCAAGCTTCTCCTGAAATTGCTCTTTCTGCTTTTCTGCTTTTGTAAGGGCAGAAAGAAGCATCTGATACTCGTTCACTTCTTTTTGAAGCTGTCTGCCTTCTGCTTCCATTTTTTTACTCTGGTGTAAAAATTCACCTTTCATCTGCTCCAGAAAGTCTGCACGTATTTCTTCTAAATCCAGAACTTCTTTTGCCCTGCTGCGAAGATGTTCAAAACTTTCCCCGGCATTTTTCTGTTTTTCTTCCAGAAGGCTCCCTGCGGCTTCTGCCGCCGCTGCCGCCTGTTCCTGTTTTCCCCGCAGCTGTTCTGCCTGAAGGGCCAGCTCCTCGATCATCTCTTTTGTCAGATTCTGGTGTTCTTCTTCAAGCTTACACGGAGAAGGATGCTCTGTGGAACCGCAGACCGGACACGGGCACCCTTCCTTTACCTCCTGTGCCAGAAAACCTGCCTGAGCATTTAAAAAGATCTTTCGTTTCTGCTCGTAAACGGCATTCTTTTCTTCAAATTCCAGGCTGGCCGCCCGATAGGCAAGACGTCTTTTTTCTGTCGTCTGCTTTTGTGTTTTGTATTCTTTCTCCGTTTGTTCTGCTCTGGAAAATTCCGTTTCCAGCAAGCCGAAATCTTTCTGTTTTGCCTGCCATAAAGCAAGATTTTTCTCCGACTGTGCAAGCTGCTGTGAGCGTTCCCGCCACGCTTCCTGCTGTTTTTCAAGTTGCTCTTTTTTTGCTTTGAGTGCTCGCTCTTTTTCTTCTGCGTTTTGGAGTGCTTTTTCTTTTTGAATCACATCCTGCCCGGCAGCTTCCATTTTTGTAAAGACTTCCATGGCTTTTTTCACTTTTTCTTCCACTTTGGTAAAAGCCGCAACTTCTTCTTCCTGCTGATGTTTTGCATCTTTTGTATTCTGTATACAGAGTTTTGTATCTTCCATAAGGTTCGGAAGCTGTTCTGTCTGTTCCTGAAGGTCTGATCTCAATTTTTCCAGCATTTTCTTGCAGTCCAAAAGCCGCTGATAAACTGCCTGTACCTCCCAGGCGTCTTCGACCCGAACCGCCAGTTCCTGCTGTTCTGTGATCGCTTCTTCCTGCTCTTTTAAGCTCTGCAAGGTCTTTTCTGCATCTTCCAGCTGTACAAAAGATTTCAGAAGCTGAGAAGCTTTCGCAGCGGCATCCCTTGCATGATCACGTTCCTGACTTCTCTTTTCCACGATCTTTTTTGCTTCTTTCGTCCGCTTCGAAAGCTCCTCGCACAGAAGTTCCAGTTTCTCAAGAAACTGCTCCAGGACCGTTACCGAAAAATCTTTTGATTTTTCCAGTTCTTTTTTCTTTTCTTTTAAAAATGCCGTCTGTTCCAGACCTTCCGGAAGTTCTGTGCGGCTGATCTCGGCAATACACCGCATGCGGATCTGATCAATCTCTGCCTGTTTTTCTTTTTTGCGTACGGCAAATTCATTTTTGATCTCCTCGTACAGACCGGTGTGAAACAGCTTGCGGAAGATCATTTTTTTATCATCTGATTTTGCACGCAGAAGTTCCATGAATTCTCCCTGAGCGATCATCGCAACCTGCATAAACTGCTCTTTTGTCAGTCCGACAATCTCCATCAATTTCGCATCCGTCTCTTTTGCCGGATATTCGCTGCCGTCCGGCATGGTAAGTGAAACTTCCTCACTGACCATTTTTTCGCCACTGCCGCGTTTCAGCGGACGTACATGACGCGGAATGCGTTTCACGGTATAAAAATCGATCTCAGTTCCGTTTTTCTCAGAAAAAGTCAGGGAGACAAACGGCTCCGTCCCGATCTCCACAAACTGACTCTGAAGTTCCGCACCGTTTTTCTTATTTGCATTGGAGCTGGCTTCTCCGTAGAGAGCAAACACAATCGCATCAAAAATCGTTGTTTTTCCGGAGCCGGTATTTCCGGTGATCAGGAATAAATTCTGATCCGGTTTTTCAAAATCAATCTCGGTTCGGTTTCCATAGGAACCAAACGCCTGCATCACAAGTTTTAACGGCCGCATCTTATTTCACCCCCTGTACACTGCTGATCACATCCAGCAGCATCTCACGTTCTTCCTCATCCATATGTTCCCCGAGAAACGAACAGCAAAGTTCAAACGGGTCCAGTTCTTCGATCTTTCTGCTCTGTCTTTTGTACTCTGCTCTCCGCTCCCTCTCTCTGCGGATCTCAAGCAGATATGGAAATGCATTTCGCAGACGGTCTTTGAGGTCGATCACATCGAGATCTTCTTTGTCTGTGAGCACGACCGTGACATAATCTTCGCATGCCTGCGAAAGCACCTCCTGAAATTCTCCCTTTATCACACGCACCTGACGAAGCGGCGGAAGCGGAAGCACTTCCGTGGAAATATTTCCTTTTTCTTTCATCGTCACCATCACAATGCCTTTTTTCTGTCCGGCTTCACTGACCGAACAGGCAAGCGGTGTTCCGCAGTAACAATAATATTCGCTTCCCACTTTCATCGGTTTGTGGATATGTCCAAGTGCCGCATAATCAAACACTTCCAGCACATCTGCTGAGATCTCATCGATATTTCCGACCGTGCGGATCTCGGAATCCATGCGCTCTACGTCCTCCGCCTGTCGGTCGGACGGAAGATAAAACTGATGGCTGACCAGCACATTTCGCTCCTTTGTATCGATATTTTCTCTTTCGATCAGAAGATGCAGTGCCTCGTCGTAGGAATGCTGTGTTCCGTCCTCCCGCGTTCCCACGATCTCTCTTACCATCGACGGTTTCACAAACGGAAGCAGATAAAAGTGCAGATCACCATAAGCATCCTGCAGTGTCACTTTTTCGATATGTTCCTCTTCTGTAGTCGGCGGCGTGCCGATCATATAGACATTTTGCCTGGACAAAATACTGCGAAAACAGTTCAGCCTGGCGGCACTATCATGATTGCCGCTGATGATCATCACCGGCATCTGCGGCATTTCTTCGGAAAGATTTTTCATAAAGCTGTCAAAAATCTCCACTGCCTCCGCAGACGGAACCGCTTTGTCATAAATATCCCCTGCGATCACCATCGCATCCGGCTGCTGCTCTTTTGCCAACCGGATGATCTGTTCAAAAATATATTCCTGGTCTTCCCGCAGATCGCGTTCGATCAGTTTCAGTCCGATATGCAGATCGGATAAATGAAAAAATTTCATCTGCTCACCCCTCGTAAATCTTATCTTAGTTGGAGAAAACTCTTCTTCTGTATATGTTAAACAACAAATCTGTCTTCTTTCTTCTATTTTTGTCCTGCAATGATCCTGTACATTTCCGGTCTGCGGTCACGGAACAGTCCCCATTCAAGACGCTTTGCTGCCAGCTCATCCAGATCGTATTCTCCGATCAGGATCTCTTCCTGATCTCTGGAAGCTGTATTTTTCAGTTCACCTGTTTCATCGGTCAGGAAGGAAGAACCATAAAAAGTCAGTGCAGACTTCTGACCTCCATTTTCCGTATCCGGCTCTACCACCTCTTTTCCAATGCGGTTTGCTGCGATCACCGGCATCAGATTGGCTGCCGCATGGCCCTGCATACAACGCCTCCAGTGCGGCATGCTGTCACATTCCAGAATTGGCTCCGAACCGATGGCAGTCGGATAAAACAGAAGTTCTGCACCCTGAAGTGCCATGCATCTGGCACTCTCCGGAAACCACTGATCCCAGCAAATTCCGATGCCGATCTTTCCATATCTGGTCTCAAAGATGCGAAATCCGGTATCGCCCGGCGTAAAATAAAATTTTTCCTGATAATAGTGGTCATCTGGGATATGTGTTTTTCGATAAATCCCAAGAATCCTTCCATCCGCATCGATGCATGCGATCGAATTGTAAAGATTGTTGACTTCTTTTTCATAAAAGCTGACCGGAAGCACGACTCCAAGTTCTTTTGCCAGACGCACTCCCATCTGTACTGCTTCGTTTTCTTCTGCCGGTTTTGCATAATGATAAAAATCATACCGTCTCTGCTGACAGAAATATTCCCGTTCAAAAAGTTCCGGCAGCAAAATAATATTTGCTCCTTCTGCTGCCGCTTCTCTGATTTTCTTTTCTGCTTTTTCCAGATTTTCCTGCAGCTCTGTGCTGCACTGCATCTGGATCGCCGCTGTTTTTACTTTTCTCATTCCTTTTCTGCCTTTCCCTGTGGTATCTGCTGCGTAATACAGTGGATGTTTCCGCCTCCGGTGAGAATATCTCTTGCATACACCGGTAGGATCTCTCTCTGCGGACATATGCTGTGCAAGATCTCTGCTGCCCGCTGATCACTTTCTGCATTTTTTCCGCCAAAAGCCGGCATGATAACTGCTCCGTTTGAAAAATAGAAGTTTACATAAGATGCCGCAAGGCGTTCGCCCACTTCTCTTGTATCTTCTCCTTCTTCAAACACATACCCTTCCAGATCTTCCGGCGTAACGCAGACCGGCACATCCGGGATCGGAAGTTTATGTACGATGATCTTTCTGCCTTTCGCATCGGTCTGTAATTCCAGATACTGAAGTGTCTCCAGTGATAACGGGTACTGCGGATCTTTCGGATCATCCGTCCACGCCAGCACCACCTCAGCCGGACCGACAAAAGCACATACATTATCTACATGCTCGTTTGTCTCATCCAGATAAATGCCCCTTGGCAGCCAGAGCACTTTCTCCGCACCCAGATATGCTTTCAGTTTCTCCTCAATCTGTTCTTTTGAAAGCTGCGGATTCCTGCCTTTGCTGAGCAGACAGGCTTCCGTCACCATGACTGTCCCTTCCCCATCACTATGGATGGAACCGCCCTCCAGCACAAAAGGTGCCGCATCGTAGCAGAAATATCCTTCTCTTTTGGCGAAATCCAGGGCAAACGCATCATCCAGCTTCCAGGATGCATACAGCCCATCCACCGTTCCGCCCCAAGCATTGAAAGACCAGTTTACTGCACGAACGCTGCCTACCTTTTTTACAAACGTCGGTGCCATATCTCTTGCCCAGGCATCATCCGTTTCTGCCTCAAAGACGGTCACCGGAAAATGTCTTCCGCATGCGATGGCTTCTCTATATTTTTCTTTCTGCTGTGCGGCAAATGCCTCTGCCCGTGCAAGAACCTTTTTTCCGGCAGCCAGATACACCGGCTCACTTTTTGTGATCGCTTCCATAACTGCACAAAAAGCCTGTTCGGCATCTTTTGCATCCTTTTTCCAGGAACCCGGCCGCTGCGGCCAGATCATGATGCAGCCTTTATGCGGCTCATACTCTGCCGGCATATAATATCCGTCCGCAGACGGTGTTGTTCTGTTGTATTCCATCGTATCCTCCTTCAGAATCTACGGTGCTGTCGCTTGCAAGTCTCATATGCGTTCGATTTGAATTACAGACGCATTTTAAAATCGTCATAGCCAAATTCTCTTACCATTTCCACACTTCCGTCTTCTTTTAAAAGTGCGATTCCCGGAAGCGGCATTCCGTTAAAGGTATTGTTTTTTACCATGGAATAGATCGCCATATCTTCAAAGACCAGCTGATCCCCGATACGGATCGGCTGCTCAAAACTGTAGTCCCCGATCACATCCCCGGCAAGACAGGTCATCGAAGAGAGGCGATACGTGTACTGTTTTTCCCCTGCTTCAAATCCTTTTGCAAGCGGCGGGCGGTACGGCATCTCCAGCACATCCGGCATATGGCAGGCTGCCGATGCATCGAGGATCAGAATGTCCATATCGTTGTGCACGATGTCCATCACTTCTGTCACAAGATAACCGGCATTTAAAGCAATCGCTTCGCCAGGCTCCAGATAAACTTCCACCGGATAGGTTTCTCTGATATAACGGATCAGTTTTTTCAGAGTTTCTATCTGATAATTTCTCCTTGTGATATGATGACCTCCGCCCATATTCAGCCATTTCATCCGGTGCAGATATTTCCCGAATTTCTTTTCAAATGCCTGAAAAGTCGTTACAAGATCATCTGCATTCTGTTCGCACAGCGTGTGGAAATGAAGTCCTTCCACACCCTCCAGCAGATCTTCCCGGAACTGTTCTTCTGTCACACCAAGTCTGGAAGCATAGCCACAAGGATCATAGATCTCATGCCCTTCCTGCGTGGAGCACTGCGGATTGATGCGGATGCCGACACTGACTGCTTTTTTATCTTTTCTCACCTTTGCACTTTCCCGGCACATTTCTTTATATTTCTCATACTGTGCAAAGGAATTGAAGATGATATGGTCGCAGATCTGCACCAGTTCTTCCATATCTTTTTCTTTGTATGCCGGTGCAAAGACATGATTTTCTTTTCCCATCTCTTCATATCCAAGTCTTGCCTCATACAGTCCGCTCGCTGTTGTTCCGCTGATATACTGACCGATCATCGGATACAGGCTGTACATAGAAAATGCTTTCTGGGCGAGCAGGATGTGACAGCCGCACTCCTGCTCAAGATCCGCAAGAATCTCCAGATTTTTTCTGATTTTGCCTTCATCCACAACATAGCACGGTGTCGGCAGATCTTTCCACATCATTCTACAGTCTGCGGATTTTCATCCACAACCCACGGCAGTCCGTACTGATTCAGCATATCCATAAACGGATCCGGATCAAATTCTTCGATGTTGAACACACCGTCTTTGTCCCATACTTTATCCACAACAAGTGCTGCCCCGATCATCGCCGGCACTCCGGTTGTGTAGGAAATCGCCTGAGATCCGACTTCTTTATAACACTCCTGATGATCACATACATTGTAGATATAAATGGTCTTCTCTTTTCCTTCTTTCTTTCCGGTAAAAATACAGCCAATGTTTGTCTTTCCGACGGTACGCGGTCCAAGGGAAGCCGGATCCGGAAGCAGTGCCTTCAGAAACTGAATCGGCACGATCTCTTTTCCTTCAAACAGAATCGGTGAAGTGGAAAGCATGCCTACATTTTCCAGACATTTCATGTGCGTCAGATAGCTCTGTCCAAAGGTCATAAAGAAACGGATACGCTTTACGCCCGGAACATTTTTTGCCAGAGATTCAATTTCTTCATGATGAAGCAGATACATATCTTTTTCGCCGACCTGTGGGAAATTATATTCTCTTTTGATCTCCATCGGCTCAGTCTCTACCCAGTGACCATTCTCCCAGTAAGAACCGTTTGCGGACACTTCCCGCAGATTGATCTCCGGGTTAAAGTTGGTGGCAAACGGATAGCCATGATCTCCTCCGTTGCAGTCCAGAATATCGATCGTCTCGATCTCATCAAAATAATGTTTCAGTGCATAGGCTGTAAAGACACTGGTGACACCCGGATCAAAGCCGCTTCCGAGAAGTGCCGTGATGCCTGCTTCTTTAA
>OHJQ01001567.1_pt1 | contig 10358 bp, 8 predicted proteins | sample 1568601 | NCBI WGS metagenome assembly OHJQ01 (sample SAMEA3879599, study PRJEB24766) | human gut metagenome | biome: human-associated habitat; feature: feces | place: USA | collected 1985/1987 | reverse complement strand
TCCAGAGCCCTGTAATCGTGGTGTCTGTTCTGGTATCTGTATGGAACCTGTTAAATGACCCCACTACAAGCGGCCTAAGCGATTCCAGCCAGGCGCTCACTTATACTGAACCTAAGAAAAGCGAATAATAGAAAGACAGCCCTCCTTACCGTTTTTGGTATGGAGGGCTTTTTTTATTTTTCTATAGAAGTCGTTTCAATGATAACATTATGATCTTTCTCCAGTTTGTCCATTTTCTTTATAATAGCTTCTAACCGTGAATAGATAATTTCTTGATTTACTACTACCGCATTCATGTTTTCGTTAATTGATTTCAATAATACGATTTTTCTTTTTTTGTCTTTCATTAGCGTCATACCCTTTCAATAATGTAGATTGACTTAACAAAAGCATTTTTTCTGATACACATTTTGATACACATGTATAAGGTTTTATGTGTATCAAATCGGCTTTTTAATACTAAAACAGCAAAGAAAAAACCGCACAGAAAAGCTCAAAATTGGCTTAACCATGCGGTTTTTCATTGGCCCGCCCGGAGGGATTCGAACCCCCGGCCTTCAGAATCGGAATCTGCTGCGATATCCAGCTTCGCCACGGGCGGATAAATATAAATAGGAAACATAATCTGCCTTTTGACACGTGCTTTATTATAGCATAACACAGATTCAGAATCAACACTTTTTCGGAAATAATATCTTCTTTCCTTTATCATTCCTGGCCTTTATTCCATTTGGTTGTATCAAGAATGTAAAATTACCGTTTATTTTAAGGGATATAGTTGTAATTCACTAATAAAATATGCTATTATTGTGTTTGTGTAAAGTCTAGCTTCTTTTTTAAGTGTAAATTTTCTAACCAACCAGGGGGATAATCATGAAAAGAAAGCATCTGATTGCCGCATTAATCACAGTGGCTGTTATAGTAGGTTCATTAGCATTTCCTGCCTTTGCTGAGGCAACTCAAACGGCAGAGGATCCCGCAAATTCCGCTGCTTCACAAGATTCCGTCTCTGATTCGTCAGCGCCCCCACCGTCTTCCGAGCCTGCCCCTGTACCGTCTGAATCTGTTTCTGTTCCTTCTGATTCAGAATCGGAAGAACCCAGCAGTATTTATGAAGAGCCTAGCAGCTATGAGGAACCCAGCAGCAACGACTATGGATACAACTATGAAGACAGCAGTACGTATACCGACAGCGCAATTACTGGGTCTTTGCTTCCTGAGACCTCCGCTGACGGTGCCAGCGGCACTACCAGTCATAATTGGGACAAATTGTTGGAAAATATTAACTCGGCCAATGCCGCCGGCATGGAGGACGGCACCTTCGTATTTAAGGATGATCCTGACAATACCAATAACACAGGCGCCAACGATGGCGGCTGGATCCTTTGGACAGGAATCGGCTTTATCTTTTTGGCTGTTTGCGGTATCAGCTATGTGATTTACGCGAACTTTTTCTGCAAAAAATGTCCCAGAAAACGTCTAGCGGCAGCACAGGCGGCCCAGAGAGCCAGAATCCAATCCTCATCAGCCAAACGTCAGGTTTCTCAACAGCAAACCCTTTCTTCCGCCAAAGGGCGCCCCGACTCCTCCAGCTCTGCCTATGGAGACGGTTATCATTACACCACTAAAAAACCGGCTTCTCCACAAAAGAGCATGTCTTCCAGACCGGCCGCTGCGCCTCGGCGTGACGAGTCTTCCAATCCGTCTCAAAGGCCTCCCCAGTCCAGGCAATATAAGCGTTCCCAAAGCAACGATGATTTTTGGGATAAATTTTTTGATAAATAAGCCCAGCGACAAAAATAGATAAAATACGCCAGCAAAAAACAGCCTTTTTAGCCAAAGGGCTGTTTTTTATTTTCCTCCTTGATTCTTTCCGCGCTTTGCAGTATATATATAGTGGATAAATTTTCGACTAATTTTAAATAGAAGGGGCTTATGGTATGGATCAGGAACAAATTTTATCTCAGGATTCTGAAACCGCGGGAAGCCAGCAGGATGAGACACAAAAAGAAAAAACATACTTTGCCGACTATACTTTAAAAGCCAACGAGTTAAAAAAGGCGATCTATCTGGATAATAGAAAACGAGGACTTTTTAAGCGCCAAATGATTTTATTGATTTTGATTGCGGTTTTATTTGCTTATTTTGGCGTTTATCAATTCATTGCCATCCCCGAGCAACGCCTCCTTTCCGTAATCACTATGGCGGTAGCGGGCTTTTGCGCCTTTTTTTCTCTTTGGTTTCCACATCAAAATGATAAAAAATATGTTTCCAAGGTTTTAGCGGTTTGGCCCCGGTATACGGTATCCGTTTCAAAAAAATGCTTAACGATCTGTGATCCCGAGCATCCTGAAAAGGAAAAGCGCAACTTCAAGCTGTCCTATGACGAGCGCTTACAGGTTTATGAGTGTTCTGATCTTTTTATTTTTGTATATGAGAAAAGGCGGCTGTTCTGCCTGCCCAAAAAGTATTTCGATATGGATGAAATCATCGAAATTCATGAGCTTTTTCGGGAACGCTGCAGAAGCCAGTTCGCTGTGATAGACGATCGTACCGGTAAGGAGGTGGGTCACCGATAATCCGGGGAATTATAAATCATTAAAATTTGTGTTTTAAATCATACTAAAGGGGTCTTTTTTTATGGGTTACCAGTTTCTGTTTAATTTGGCTCTAATCCTGCTGAGCACAAAACTGTTCGGCATGCTGACTAGAAAATTCAAAATGCCTCAGGTTGTCGGCGCCTTAGCCGCCGGTTTAATCTTGGGGCCTGCTATGCTCGGTTGGCTGCAGGAAACCGAATTTATTGATATGATGGCGGAGCTTGGCGTTATTGTTTTAATGTTTACCGCCGGTTTGGAAACCGACATCAAAGAGCTGAAGAAAAGCGGAAAGGCATCCTTTGTCATCGCTTTGATCGGCGTCATCGTCCCCCTGGCAGGTGGTTTTGGTCTTGCCTATTTCTTTAATCACGAAGGAATCAACGATGCTTCCGCAAGTATTTTCTTACAGAATATCTTTATCGGCATTATTCTCACGGCTACCTCTGTAAGTATTTCCGTGGAAACCTTGAAAGAAATGGGCAAGCTCAATACCCGGGCCGGAAACGCTATTTTAGGCGCTGCTATTATCGATGACATCTTGGGCATTGTTGCTCTGACGATCGTCACCAGCCTAGCGGATTCTTCCGTAAACGTGGCAATTGTTCTGCTAAAAATCGTGGCTTTCTTTGTGTTCGCCATTGTTTTCGGCATCGTCTTCTATCTGATTTTCGGAAAGCTCCAGAAATATTATAATAAGGATCTTCGCCGCTTTGTAATCATCGCTTTTGTCTTCTGCTTGCTTCTCTCTTATTTGGCGGAAGTATGGTTCGGCGTGGCCGACATCACAGGCGCCTTTATTGCCGGCGTTGTGGTTTCCAATACTCAACGGGCGAAATATATTGCCTCCCGTTTTGAAACCACCTCCTACATGCTGCTTTCTCCTGTATTCTTCGCCAGTATCGGCCTGAAGGTTTCCCTGCCTGGTATGAGCACCTCTATTATCGTTTTCTCCGTTTTGCTTCTGATTGTGGCTATTCTCACAAAGATCGTCGGCTGCGGCTTAGGTGCAAAAATGTGCCGTTATTCTAATGCCGAAGCCCTTCAAATCGGCTGCGGTATGATCTCCAGAGGCGAGGTTGCCCTGATTGTGGCCAATAAAGGCGCCGCCCTGGGATTAATGTCCACTACTTTCTTCGGCCCAATCATTATTACTGTCGTCGCTACCACGATCATCGCTCCGATTCTTTTAAAGCTGGTGTTCCGATCCAAGAAAAAAGCGGACGGTCAATCTGCTGTGGAAGCAGAAGAAAAATCACCTCTTGCCGAAGGCCTTGCGGAAATTTATGAATATTCCCAGGCGGCGAAGACCGCTCCGGAGGAAGAGGAACCTGAATCGATCATTAAAAAGAAAAAATCAGAATCTAAAAAGAACAGCTAATCAAACCCCCTCCAAATTAGTTTTGGAGGGGGTTCCTTTTGATATGTCCGCAGTGAAAACAGCTTTTCTGTGAGATCAATCCCTTTAACAAAAGTACAGCTCCTATTGGATACTGCTCGTGAGTCCGCCGTCTGTTGAACCAGCGCAATCAGCAGTCCTTTATTAACTACTGTAGCTATCAAAAGCTGAAAGCCTTCCAAACACAAAAAGAGCCTATCCTTTTTCCAGGAAAGGCTCTTTTTCTCTTGCCATATCGGGAAATACTCTTGTTCATTCTGAGTAAACCCAAGACTTTTGCAAGAAGCATTCTATTTAATCGGCAGAAACGCGCGCTTTCTAGCGGGCTGTTATTTCATGGACCTATTTAAAATATCTCACGCCGGACGCGAACAGCTGCTGGTCCTTTTCGCCAGGCACATTACCGTACAGGTTTTCTCCCTGCCGCTCAGAGTGGCCCATCTTGCCCAAAATCCGGCCATCCGGGCTGGTGATACCCTCGATAGCACACACGGAGCCGTTGGGATTCCACTGGATATCCATGCTGGGATTCCCATCCAGATCCACGTATTGGGTGGCGATCTGGCCGTTGGCCATCAGCCGCGCCACTGTCTGGGCATCCGCTACAAAACGGCCCTCTCCATGGGAAACCGGAACGGTATGGATCTGGCCTGCTTCCGCTCCCATCAGCCACGGGGATTTGACAGAGGTCACCCTGGTATAGACCATGCGGGAAACGTGGCGGCCCAAGGTGTTGAAGGTCAGGGTCGGGTCGTTCTCCTGAATCTGGGTAATCCTGCCATAGGGCACCAGCCCCAGCTTGATCAGCGCCTGGAAGCCGTTGCAAATGCCCAGCATCAGGCCATCCCGTTTTTCCAGCAGCTCGGAAACCGCCTCGGCTACTCTGGGATTGCGGAAGGTAGTAGCGATAAACTTGCCGGAGCCATCCGGCTCGTCGCCGCCGGAAAAGCCGCCGGGCAGCATGATGATCTGAGCGTTCTGAATCGCTTTCACCATCGCCTCGATGGTTTCCTCAATATCTGCGGGCGTCAGGTTCTTTACGATAAGCACATCGGCTTTAGCGCCTGCTCTTTCAAACGCCCGGGCGGTATCCACCTCGCAGTTTGTGCCGGGGAACGCGGGAATAAACACTCTCGGCTTGGCGTACTGAACGGCGGGAGCCTTTTGATTTCTTTCCGAATACAGGGGCACCTGGCAGAAATAGGCCTTCGTCTCGGCTCTGGTGGGGAACACTTTCTCCAAGGGCTTCTCCCAGGCCTCTGTCAGGGCCGCCAAAGACAGCCTCTCGGAACCGATCAAAATTACCGGTTTCCCGCATACGGCGCCTAACACGGACGCTCCCAGCGTTTCCAATCCTGTGGTGTCACTGTCGTCCTTCAGCTCCAGCACGAGGGAACCGCTGAGGGGCGCGAACAATGTCTTTTGATCCGGATCACCGGCAAACTGGAAGCCCATCTGGTTGCCGAAGCACATCCTGCATACAGCCGCGGCCGCGCCGCCCTCCCGGACAACGGAAGCTGAAAGGATTTGATCCTTTCCCATCATTTCGTAAATTTTAGCGTAAACCGCTTTCAGCTTGTCCCAAGCCGGAAGATGAGTCTCCGGATTTTCCGGCACCGGCACCATCCAAGCCTGGGAGCCGGCTTTACGGAAGCAGGCGGAAACAGTCTTGCTTGCCTTGGTCATGGCTACGGCGAAGCTTACCAGGGTGGGCGGCACATCCAGCGCCTCAAAGGAACCGGACATACTGTCCTTTCCACCGATGGCCGGGTTACCCATGTTCACCTGGGCGGTGAAAGCGCCTAACAGAGCGGCGGCGGGCTTGCCCCACCGTTCCGGGACATCGTGGAGCCGCTCAAAATATTCCTGAAAGGTCAGCCGGGCGGCGGCCGGGTCGGCGCCCACCGCCAGCAGCTTGGACAGGGATTCCACCACCGCATAGGCGGCGCCGTGGAAGGGACTCCACCGGGAAATGCCCGGGATATAGCCGTAGCTCATGGCGGTAGCGTCGTCGGTTTCTCCCTTGAGCAGCGGGATTTTCGCCACCATCGCCTCTTCCGGAGTCAGCTGGTATTTTCCAGAGAAGGGCATCAGCACGGTCCCCGCGCCGATGCTGGAGTCGAACCGTTCGGACAGCCCCTTTTGGGAGCACACCTCCAGGCGCTTCAGGTTTTCCTCAAAGGCCTTTCCTACAGGCAGATCCCTTAACGCTTTAGGCGCCAAATGCCGGTAGTCCTCCGCCGGATCGACGGCGGTAATTTTGGCTTTGGCACGCTGGGTAACGCCGTTGGTATTCAAAAACTCGCGGCTCAAATCTACGATCAAATCTCCCCGCCAGTTCATTTTCAGCCGGGGGTTTTCCGTGACCTCCGCCACCTGCTGGGCCTCCAGGTTCTCCTGGTGGGCCGCCTGCAAAAACGCGGGAACATCCTTGGGATCCAGAACCACCGCCATGCGTTCCTGAGATTCAGAAATAGCCAGCTCGGTACCGTCCAAGCCCTCGTACTTTTTCGACACCCGGTCTAAATCCACCGTCAGGCCGTCAGCCAGCTCGCCGATCGCCACGCAAACGCCTCCGGCGCCGAAATCGTTGCACCGCTTAATCAGCTTAGCGACCTCGCCGTCCCGGAACAGCCGCTGAATCTTCCGCTCAGTAGGCGGATTTCCCTTCTGCACCTCAGCGCCGCAGGTTTCAATGGACTGCTCGGTATGGGCCTTGGAGGAGCCAGTGGCGCCGCCGCATCCATCCCGCCCGGTTCTGCCGCCAAGCAGCACGATGGCGTCTCCGGGCATAGGAGTTTCCCGGATCACGTTCTCCTTGGGAGACGCGCCGATAACCGCGCCGATTTCCATCCGCTTGGCCATGTAGCCAGGATCATATAGCTCCGTCACCTGTCCGGTGGCCAGGCCGATTTGATTGCCGTAGGAGCTGTAGCCGCTGGCCGCTCCGGTAGTGATTTTGCGGCTGGGCAGCTTGCCGGGCATCGTATCCTCAAAGGAAGTTCGAGGATCGCCGGAGCCGGTCACACGCATAGCTTGATAAACGTAGGCCCGTCCCGAAAGCGGGTCGCGGATCGCACCGCCTAAGCAGGTCGCCGCGCCGCCAAAGGGCTCGATTTCGGTAGGATGGTTATGGGTCTCATTTTTAAACTGAACCAGCCATTGCTGGGTTTCGCCGTCAATAGTCACCGGCACCTGGATAGAGCAGGCGTTGATCTCCTCGCTGACATCCAAGTCCGGGATTTTCCCTTCTTTTCTCAGCAGCTTCATGCCCACCAGGGCCATATCCATCAGGGAAACGGGCCGGGAGGTATCCTTGCCGTAAACTGTGTCTCTGGCGTCGTAATAGGCCTTTAGCGCCTCTTCAATCGCGCCGGATAAAGCCCCCTTCTCGATTTCCACCTGCTCCAGGCGGGTAAGGAAGGTAGTGTGCCGGCAATGGTCAGACCAATAGGTATCGATCACACGAAGCTCCGTCACCGTAGGGTCCCGGTGCTCGGTATCCCGAAAATATTCCTGGCAAAAGGCCAGATCCTCCAAGGTCATGGCGAAGCCCATAGACCCGTAATAGTTTTTCAATTCCTCGCCGTTCCAGCCTATAAAGCCCTTTACCCGAGCCACATCCGGAGGAACCTCCGCCTGCATGTCAAGGCTTTCCGGCTTATCCAGGGAAGCGATTCTGGATTCCACCGGGTTCACCAGATAGGACTGGATTTTCTCAAACTGCTCGTCGGTAATATTCCCCTTGACAGCCACCACCCGGGCGGTCAGCACCTGAGGGCGCTCCCCCTGGGTCAGCAGCTGGACGCACTGAGCGGCGGAATCGGCCCTTTGGTCGTACTGGCCGGGCAGATATTCCATAGCGAACACCCGGTAGCCCTCCGGCGCCGGAAATTCCTCATCATATACCTGGTCCACATTCGGCTCCGAAAGGATCGTCCCTCTTGCCTGCTGGAACTCCTCCTGAGAAAGCCCCGAAATATCGTAACGATTCAAATAACGCAGGTCCTCAATCGCGGTCATCCCAAGATTTTCTCTCAGATCCGCCATAATATGGCCCGCTTCGATATCAAAGCCCGGTTTCTTTTCCACAAAGATTCTGATTACCCTCGACATCTTTTCCTCCATTCCGCCGCGCAGCGGCAACTTACTGCTAGATCTGCTTCTATTTTAACATATCCGCCAGCATGAGGAAAGGGCAAAATTCACTTAAGCTGATCGGCCTGTTTCCAAAGAATAAAATCAAATGTCACAAAGAATTTATCCGATACCTCTTGACACATAATACTATGTAATATATAATATAACACATAAAGGAGGTTAACGCTATGGATATACAACTAAAGAAGGGGCTGCTGGAGGTATGCGTACTGGCCAGCCTGCTGCAGGAGGACTCCTATGGGTATCAGCTGATCAGCGATCTTTCCTCCTGTGTGGAAATCTCCGAATCCACTCTATATCCGATTTTGAAGCGGCTGGATGCCGCCAAATGCCTCACCACCTATTCCCGGGAGCACAACGGCAGGCTGCGAAAATATTACAGCATCACCCCGGAAGGGATCGTCCGGATTCAGGAATTTTTGAGAGACTGGCCGGAAATTCTGGAGGTTTATAATTACATCGAGAAAAATTTCAACAAAGGAAGGATGCCTCATGATGACCAGGAATAAGTATTTAAAGGAGCTTCGTTCCTTTCTGGGAAAGCTCCCCAAGGAGGACCGGAAGCGGATTTTAGAATTTTATAACGAGCTGATTGACGACAAGCTGGAAGCCGGCCAGTCTGAAGAAGAAATTCTCGGGGAATTTGGTTCTCCGGAGGAGCTGGCGAAGCAAATCTTTCAGGACAACGGCCAAACCTATTCCCCGCCCAATACCACCTCAAGGATTATGCGAATCAGCGCCATTGTTCTGGGCAGCCCCATTTGGCTCTCGCTGCTGGCGGTATTCCTGGTTTTAGTGTTCGCGCTGTTTTTAGTTTTGTGGGCGGTCGTGGTTTCCTTCTGGTGCTGCGTTTTCGCGTTTGGCATAGCGGGAATCGGAGGGGTTGCCGGCTCCATTCTGATGCTGTTTTTCACCGGCCAGCCGGCGGCGGCCTTTTTCCAGCTGGGCATTTCCCTGGCCGCAGGAGGCTTGGGGCTTTTGACCGGCATGGGGATGCGTAAGCTGACACTGCTCTGCGCTCAATTCACCAAAAAGAGCTGCGTTGGACTGTTTCATTTTTTCTTGGGAAAGAAGGCTGAAATCAATGTTTAAGACCAAAAGCAAAACAAAACGTCTGTTGATGATTTCCGGAATTCTGTGCGGAGCGGGTATCCTAATTGCCGCCGTCGCTTTCGCCTTTTGCGGTTTTGATTTCTGGAAGGTCTGCGCCGCGCCTGATTATCAGGAAAGCAGCTACACCTACTCCGCTGACGGGATCTCTTCCCTGAAATTGGACTTTAAAGGCCCGCCGGTGGAAATCCGAACCTCTCCTGACGATAAGATCCATGTGACCGCCTGGGAAAACGACCGGGTGAAATTCGACGCGGAGGAATCCTCCGGTGCCTTGACCCTGCGCCTGGGGGCGGACATCCGATGGTACGACCAGTTTCTTTACGGTTTTTTCTCTAATCTGTCCTCCTATCAGCACCGCAGCGTGATTGAGATTCCCGCCGGTTATCAAGGAGATTTTACCGTTTTCTGCTCGGAAACCACCGTAGATCTGAAGGGCTTTGAAAATCTGCGGAATTTGGAAATTAAAAATTCCAACGGCTCCGTTTCTTTAGAAAATATTTCCTCCGACCGCTGTATTCTGTCCACCTCCAACGCCTCAGTCTACTGTAAAAATCTGACTACCGGCGAAATGGAGGCCTATTCCTCCAACGGATCTATTGCCTTGGAGCAGGTGGCCGCCGACAATCTTCATACGGGGACCTCTAATTCCGAAATCATCGGAATGGCGCTCATCTCTGGGGAAATTTCTGTTTCCAACAGCAACGGTCCTATCTCCCTGACGGATATCAAGGCGGATGTCCTTACGGCTTCCACCTCTAACTCTACCAACCAACTGCAGAACGCCGTCCTTTCCCGCTCCGTCTCCCTGGCCAACAGCAACGGCTCTGTGGAAATCCTCCAGGCGGAAGCCCCTGCCATCGACCTTTCCACCTCCAACGGCGAAATTTCAGGCGTGATCCAAGGCAGTCAGCGCGATTATTCTATTGAGGCGAGCACCTCTAATGGCAGCAGCAACCTGATGAATACCGTCGGAGGAGAAAAAACTCTCAAGGCGAGCAATTCCAACGGCGGCATCAATGTGACCTTCTCCCAGCCATAAAAATAATTTTCCAATAGATAAAAAAGCAGAAAGGGCCGCGGCGGAATTC
>OHJQ01001542.1_pt1 | contig 10473 bp, 9 predicted proteins | sample 1568601 | NCBI WGS metagenome assembly OHJQ01 (sample SAMEA3879599, study PRJEB24766) | human gut metagenome | biome: human-associated habitat; feature: feces | place: USA | collected 1985/1987 | reverse complement strand
TATCATTTATGCTCATTCTAGTACAATAGAAAAAAAATGTCTAGTACTATTTTTTTATAATAACTATAACTTAAGTTTCTATATAGCTTTTTTTACTATTATAAGATAAGGCCTGACTTTTTCTTACTTTTTTCAATAGCTGTATTAAACCTTCCAAACGGACGCCCAAGCAGCAGTCCGATCACAAGCGATATTGCTATAAATATAAGAAGAATCGCAAGATCCTTGCAATAATCAAAGCGGTACATGCCTCCCACGCACTCTCTTAGGGCATTCATGGCATAGTTAAACGGCATGAACTTATACAGTGCTCTGTACACCTGCGGCAGCACCTCAACCGGGAATGTGCCGCCTGCGCCTGCCACCTGAATGACCATAATGACTACTGCTACAGCCTGTCCCACATTGCCCAAGGCTGCTGTGAGTGAGTACATAAGAAGCGTGAATACAAGGCTTGTCAGCGCGCTTGCGCACCAGAAAAGGAACGGATGCCTGCACTGTATTCCGACAAAGAACAAATCACCGAGCACTGTCACAAGTGTCTGAATCTGGCCTATCACAAAAAATGTGATATATCTGCCAAAAAACTTATGTACGCTGTTTACTTTGCCAAGTGATTTTATATCGTCAGTGTCCTTTACCTTTGTTTTCACAAGTGCAACAGTTATAAGACCTCCCACCCACAGAGCCAGCACTGTGTAAAACGGTGCCATGGCTGAGCCATATGTGGATATCTCATATATCTTCTGCTCATCCATAGACAGCGGTGATGTCACAAACTGCGCAATGAGTGTCGGATCTGTCCGAAGCAGCTTTACAATCTCATTAAACTGCTCATCGTTTGACAAATTATCAAATCCTGATATAACATTCCGCAAACCATCTCTGATCTGCTGTACATACTGTCTGGTATTTACAATATCTGCATTTCCTGATTTAAGAACTGCCGAATAGTCATCGAGTGCTTTTTGTATATCCGGGAAGCTGTTGTCCAAAGAACCAAGCATGGACTGTGTCTCAATAAGTGCATATTCTATATCATATACCGCTCCTGTGAGATTCGGTGACACGCTGTGATCAAATGTATTTTTAAGTGTATCTATTGCAGACTTGGCACTTGACACATCCGCTTTTATCGACTCCTTAAGAATCTTTAGCTTATCTGCCGTCAATTCAGTATCAGACTTAAGGTCTTTTATCTGTGTTTTAATGCTTTGGATATTATTTCTGACAGCCTCTATCTGCGAGCTATCAACTCCCTTTAAGCCTTGAATGGCGACAAGAGTATTCTCAGCAAGCTGCTCTACCGTATCAAAGCCAGCCACGGAAACAGATATATCCGCAGTATCGGCATCAGCTAATCCCGACGCATTTAAGAGCTGTATGGAGTTTTCCAGCACATCGAGCTGACTGTTTATGTTTGATAAGCTTATGTCGACCATCTGTGTGATGGTTTGTGCTGTCTGCGCCCCCGAAAGCACCGATGACTGCATGCCGCTTACCGATGATTGTCCCCCGTCAATCAGCCCCTGCGCACTCGGAAGCAGTGACTGTGTCGAGCCTATCAGGCTGTCTGCTGAATCCGTGAGCATGGCAAATGTATCGAGCATGCCTGCATATGTAGAAAGAGTCGTATCCATATCCTTTAGCTTATCAACAACTGTTCCGGCCAGGTTATCGCCTGATTTACCGTCTCCCACTATGAGCTCTCCCGACTTTGACGCTATCTTTGTAATCGTGCTCACCATTGAAGAGTTTACAGACTGCTGCACCGTGGTCTTGACCTTTGAGGTTATCTTTGTTGCTATGGCATTTTTCTTGCTGTTTTCATAGTATTCTATCTGTGGATTGACCGGCTCACCGCTTAGGAAGCTAAGCATATCAGCTGAAAAATCCTTCGGCACTATAAATGCTGCATAGCACTTTCCGCTATAAACATACTCCAGTGCCTCTTTACTGCTATCTGTGAAAATCCAGCCAATTGCATCGTTTTCCTTCAGTCCCTTTATGACGCTGTCTCCCATACATAGCTTTAAATCACCGACGCTCATCCCCTCATCCTCAGAATATACTGCTATGTGCATCTGTGATGTAGCTTCCTCTCCGTAAGGATCCCAGTTGGACATAATATTAAACCATGCGTACAAAGCCGGGATAATGCCAAGTCCCATAATAATGACTATGGCAACCACATTTGTAGATATGCGTTTCAGGTCAGCCAGATATATTTGAAATATTTTTTTCATTGCTCGGCATCCTCCCCTGTACTTTGCTGCATCGTATCAAATCTCTGCTCCACTCTTTCGGCTATTTCCTGTACCCTGTCCTCAATCTGCACGACAGGACTCACGCTCATATTCTGCGCATCACAGCCGCTTATCTCATTCATCTTCTCCTGCAGCTTATAGTCCACATACTCGACTCCGATTAAATACACTGCAATAGCAAACAGACTCACTATCCACAGCACAAGAAAAATGATTTTGGAGCTGTCCGGCACAATCATCAGCAGCACAAGAAAAAAGAGCGGAATGATGTATATGCACCTTAATCCTATTTTTATCCGTTTTTGATTCTGCTCATGGATGGTCTTTTCATATCCGACCAGCTTATCGTACATCTCGCGCAATCTCTTATCATCGAATGGCGGCTGCTCATTCACATTATTATTTGCATTATTATTCATATCATTATCCATATTGGAATCTTTATTACTGTTTCTACCTATATCCTGCATACTTTCCTTCCCGCTTTATAGCTTACGGCACATCAGAAGTACCATATTAATATGCCAATTATCAATTTATTAATTGTACATTTAACTATAGCATCTCAGTATCTTCCATACGCTTCTCTATAAAATGATTGAGTCTGATAAACGGCTTTCGTATCACAAGTCCTATCACCAAAGAGGCTGCGCCAAAAAGTAAAAGCGTGATATAACATTTGCCGAGTGTGTTTTCGTACATACCTCCTATACACTCCCTCATCGCATTTATCGCATATGGGAATGGGAAGAAAATATACACTGCCCTGAAAAATGCCGGCAGCGCCTCTATCGGATATGTGCCGCCGCTTCCTGCAATCTGAAGTACCATGACAACCACCGCCAGTGCCTTTCCTATATCACCAAAGGATATGGTCAGAGAATATATGAGCAGTGAAAATGTAAGGCTTGTCACTGCGCCTGTCACAATAAATGAAACCGGATGCACACACTGTATTTTAAGCAGGTATAAATCACCTAGCACAATGATAAAAGTCTGTACCTGTGACAGTAAAAAGAATGTCAGATATCTGCCAAAATAAAGCTGTGAAGGCTTTAGTTTCCCAAGCCCCTTAGCATCCGCGTGAACCTTTACTAACGAAACAAGTATAGTCATGCCCACCCATATGGCAAGTGTCGTGTAAAAAGGTGCTACTCCGGAGCCATAATTGGCTATCTCGTAGATATAATTATCTGATACCTGCACCGGCTCTGAAAAAAAGCTGCTAAGCTTTTCAGGATTCCCCGAAAGCAGATTCACTATGATATCAGCTTTTTCATCCTCAGAGGCTGCTTCAAGCTTGTCGAGTGTCTTATTTATCTTGTCAGATGCTGATTCTATGACCCCCTTAAGCTGTGTCATGCTCATATTAAGTGTATCAAGCGTACTGTCCACTCCGTCAAATACCTGTGCCATGGAGCCTGATGTCTGACTTAGATTGCCAAGTGTGGTCTGCATTGAATCAAGAACCGACGACATACTGCTTATCATGCCGTCCACCTGTGGAACTATCTGTGAGGTATATGTATCATTCACTGCTGACGCGGTCGATGAAAGAGCCGACATTACACTCTTAAGTGTTTCTGCAGAATTCTGTGTCTTCCCCGATAAATCCACAGACTGTGTGCTTTCTATCATGCTCTTTGTCTGTTCCTTAACAAGCTCTATATTGGAAATAAGTGTGCCGACATGGGTATCGTCCATATCCGGCTTTATTTTGTTAATTTTGTCCTCAAGAGTGTCAATATTACCTTTCAAATCATCCGCTGACTGTTTAATATTTTGCACATCACTTTGAATCGTATTTACATCCTGTGACAGATCTGCATCTGAAATCTGCTTTGATATATCATCAATCGAGCTCTTCACCTCGGCTAATGCCGATGTGATATCTGCGCTAAAGCTGTCGAAGGATTGTCTGGTGGACTGCAGATCATTTTTACTCTCTTCAAGCCTGTCTGTGCCCTTTGCAAGCTTATCCTGTCCGTCTTTGAGTGCTTCGCCCGTTTCTTTGGACACCTGTGATAATGCCTTATTTCCGCCAATAAACGTATCTATCATGGCATCGTACTGCGCAAGACTCTCAGATACCGCTTCAAGCTTACCGGTCATCTGCCCCACAGCATCCTTTTCCTTCATGTCATCGGATATTACGTTTGTCTCCTTAAATACCTGCTCTGCAAGCACCCTTATAAACTGCTTATTAATACTTGATTTAACAGCACTTGCTGCGCTGTCCGTTATCTTTGTCGCAACAGCATTTTTCTTGTCGTTGAGATAGTAGGTAATCCTTGGATTTTCAATATTGTCAGCTACACCATTATACATGCTGTAGGTAAACTGCTCATCTATGACAAGTGCAGAATAATATCTGCCTGACTTAACACCCTCAACAGCCTTTTCCTCTGATTTAACAAATTTCCAGCCTATAGTATCCTTTTGCTTTAATGACTCTACCACACCATCGCCCATATTGACAGTTTCGCTGTCATTCTTCGTCCAGCCCTTGTCCAGATTGACTACTGCAATTGCTATATTTCCGGTGTTGCCATACGGGTCCCAGTTGGCATAGATATTAAACCATGCATACAGTGCCGGCAGCACGCACAGTCCAATAACTATAATGAGTACAAGCACATTTCTGAATATGCCGCACATATCTCTTTTAAAAATTCTTAAAATATCAGCCATGAATCATCCTCTTATATCCGGTGTTTATATCCGGTACTGTTTAAGCTCCCCAATAAAATACAAGGAGCCAAATGCAACATTTTTCGTATCTCTTTTCAGATGCTTTCTTATCTCATCAACTCCTGAAAGCTCTGTTGCCTCAACTCCCTCTTTTCTGATAAAATCAGCAAGGTGCGATGCCTGCAGTGCCCTGTCTGAATCCGGTGTCACTGTATAAAACTCCTCAGCAAGAGGTAAAATCTCACGTATCATGACATCGTAGTCCTTATCAGCCATGACTCCCATGAAAAAGCAAAATTTCTCACCCGGATACATCTGCATGAGGCTCTCCCTAAGTGCATCAACTCCATTGCTGTTGTGTGCTCCGTCCACCAGCAGAAACGGCTCCTTTGATACTATCTCCATGCGTCCCGGCCACACAGCCTCTTCAAGTGCACTCTTTATCCTGTCATTCAGGTCTGTTTTCTCGCTCTTTGACCCTGTCTTATCATATTGCGTTTCATATTCCGGCCCGCCATAGTGCTTTCTCAGCACATACCGCGCCGCAAGCTCTGCCGCTGCTGCATTCTCCCACTGAAATGTGCCACAAAGCCTCAGTGCGTAGCCGCTGCAGCGTGCTATATCGCTTTGCTCCACAGTGATTATCCGTGCATGCTTTTTATGCGCTTCCTGCTCGATTACCTGCATGGCACGTTTATCCTGCTGTTCCACCACCACTGTGCCGTTTTCCTTTATGATACCGGCCTTCTCAGCCGCTATATCCGCTATATCACTGCCAAGGATAGCCATATGGTCATAGCCTATCTTTGTAATAACGGCACATTCCGGTGTGCCGATTGCATTCGTTGAGTCAAGCCTGCCTCCGAGCCCTGTCTCAATGACCATATAATCGCACTGCTGCTCCTCAAAGTACAAAAGAGCCATGGCAAGACAGTAGTCAAACATCGTAAGTCCTATACCAAAATCCATATCAAGCAGATAGTTTCCAAGCCGTGTGACATCCTCCTTAGGTATCATACGCCCATCAACCGTGATGCGCTCCTCAAAATCTACCAGATGCGGTGATACAAACGTGCCAACCCTCATATGCTCTTTTTTTAATATACTAGAAAAAAAAGCGCACACCGAGCCCTTTCCATTGGTGCCTGCCACATGGATATACGGTATTATGCGCTTTTGCTTTCCTTTTTCTCTCAGCACCTTTATGACCTGTGCTGTCACTACCACTCCCGGCTCATTGCCGAAACGGCGTGTATTTTCTATTTTGTTTAAAACCTGTGTGTAATCTAAATTTTCCATGCCATCATTATAATATATCCGGCCGATAAAATAAAGACCATATCCTTATACTGCTATAATAATGCCCCCGTCATTTGCATACATGCTTGAGATGCCGGCAGTATCCACAATGACAATCTTCTTAAATCTGGCAAGCTTCTCAAGGCAAGCCTTCACATACTGTGCACGCTCCGGGCAGTTGCAGTGTGAAATTGCAAGAATCCTGTGCTCACAGTCCTTTGTGGCAGCCACAACATCCTCTACCATCTTGGCAAGTGCCCTCTTCATGCCTCTGGCCTGGCCAAGCTGCTGGATTGAACCCTCATCGGTTGAGCCCATGACAGGCTTTATATTTAAAGTGCTGGCCACAAAAGCCTTCAGGTTGCTTAATCGTCCTGCCTTTCTTAATGTATCAAGTGTCTCAAGCACAAAGAAGGTATTCATGGAAGAAATATACTCCTCGGTCTGCTTTACAACCTCATCAAATGAAAGTCCACTCTCTTCAAACTCCTGTACCTTCATGCCGATTAGTGTCTCGCCTATAGATGCTGAGCGGGAATTGAATACATAGATTTGCTTGCCACAGTCCTCATGCTCCTCGTTGTACAGATTGACTGCTAAAACAGCGCTGTTGTATGAGCCGCTGAGCTTGCCCGAAAGTGTGACAACATATACATGGTCAGCCTCTCCCTCAAAGGCCTGCATATATTCCTCAGGAGACGGGCATGACGACTTTGGTCCCTTTACACTCTCCTTTACTCTTCTTAAGAAATCATGCTGGTCAAAGCTCTCATCATCGCGGATTCTGTATCCGTCAACATCAAGCTCGAGTGCCACATTGCAAAAATGTCCATCCTTCTTAAGGCTATCTGTGAGCTCACCACAGCTATCTATTATAATCTTATACATATCTATTCCTCCTGCACTATATGATAATAAAAGTTTAAATTACTTTTTTAAAAGTTATTTCATTCCGTAACAAGTAGTTTTCATTACTACGTCATATTAACACGAAAACTAAACTTATGCAAGAGGTTTCTGTATTTATTTTCCCATAATGGTTATCTGCCCTTTAATGGTACCCGAAAAAGGCCGTCACACAGTCGCTTAAGGCTTTCATGTCGCGTACTCCCATAAGCTCACAGGCTGAGTGCATTGCAAGAATAGGTATACCTATATCCACAGTCTTTACCGGCAGAAGCGTACCTGCAATCGAGCCCAGTGTGCTGCCGCCACGGCTGTCCGAACGATTCACAAAACGCTGGTAAGGTATGCCCTTTTCATCACACAGCTGACAGAGAATGGCGATAGCCTGTGCATCCGTAGCATACGACTGCGAACACGCCTGCTTGATACAAAAGCCTTTACCCATGACAGGCTTATTTGTGATATCCATCTTTTCCTTTTTATTAGGATGAAGCGCATGAGCCACATCAACAGACAAAAGCATGGCATCATATATGCTCTCATCTATTTCATTTTCTGAAAGGTCCATATTTCTTAAAATACGTCTGAGCATATCGTGAAGCATTATAGAGGCCGCGCCCTGCTTACTGTTACTTCCAATCTCCTCATGGTCAAAAAGCGCTATGATGTTTATTCCATCAGCTCTGTTTCCATCCTCTATGGCATCAAGAAGTGCCCTGCAGGATGACTGGTTGTCGATTCTCGGTGATGAAATCATGGTGTCATTCACACCGACAAAACAAGGCTCCTCCATACAAAATGTATTGAGCTCAAAGTCTATGATATCGCTCTTTTCCACAGACAGCTCTCTAGCCAGAAAGCTAAGGAAATAATCCGTGGTCCTTTCATCCTCAGGTATTGAATCAAGCACCGGCATCAGATCCACCTGATTATTTATCCCGACACCCTTATTCACATCCCTGTTCATATGAATGGCAAGATTTGGAATAATCATGACAGGCTTTTTAGACCTGTAGAGCACCATACGCGGATTGAACACATCCTCACTCTTTATAGCCACGCGCCCTGCCACTCCGAGAGGTCTGTCAAACCATGTGTTTAAAATCGGTCCTCCATACACCTCTACATTAACCTGTGCATATGAGTTTGTCATAAAATCCGGATTTGGCTTTATGCGAAGATATGGATAGTCTGTGTGAGCTGCCGCTATTCGCACCATATCCTTTTTGTTGTAGCCGCTTCCTACCGTAAACGCAAACATGGTCGTATCATGGTGATTTAAGACATACCTGCCACCGCGCACAAGCTTCCAGTCGCCTGTATAATCTATCTCCTCAAATCCGTTTTCCAAAAGCTCCTGCTTTGCAGCCTTCACACACTCGCATGGTGAAACAGCCGCTTTTAGTAAATCAAATAATTTTTCCTGTTTCATGGATTGCCTCCTGTTTTCATTGCATAACGCATATATTCTACCACGGACTTTACAATTATTCCAGTTGAACAGGCTTTATTTTTAAGGCTATTTTTATATCTATTTTTATGGCATAATCCGCGAATCTGATGTATGATATAATAATCGATAACTATTCAAAAACCACTTAGAACAATCATTCGCTGTCACATACAATGTGGAAAATGAGGAGAAATTATGATATCAATTGAACTGACAGACACAAAGGACTTTATGAACAAGCTGCTTCGCACGGAAATCTTTGACAACTTCCTGCTCCAGGAGGCCGTCATCACAAAGGCAGCCTCATATGTCATAGATGGTCACCTGCAAAAGGGCTTTTACAGCTCCACAGAGCTTGAGGAAAATGGTATAGCTGGCTATAGCATACTCCCCTTTAGGATGCTTCGCACAAACTGCTTTGACCTGATAAAGGGCAGACAGACTCCATCGTCATTCAAGTTTGTCTTTCTGCTTTCACCCGAAAACATGGAGCACACCCTAAGCAGTCTGCACTCTGCTTTCACCGTGTCCGATATCAGTGGTTTTTTCATAAATATCAGGTATCAGAGCCAGCTTCTGACTCTGACAACCGGAATATCCTACAATATTTTTTCAGCGGATAAGACCTTAGACAGTGAATGGGATAAGCTTGTAATGAAATTTTTAGCAAATAATGACATAAACTTTAAAGAACTTTGACTTTATTGCTTTACATCTTAAACCTGTTATGCTATTCTAACGTTAGTTGCGTAAGCAGCATTATTATTATTTGGAGGTACTTTCGATGAGCAAAGGTACAGTAAAATGGTTCAATAACCAAAAAGGTTACGGATTCATCACAGCCGAGGACGGAAAGGATGTATTCGTACATTTCTCTGCTATCACAGGTGAAGGATTCAAAACTTTGGAAGAAGGACAGGCTGTATCTTATGATTTAACATGGAGGGCTTCAAAACTCTCGAGGAAGGTGCAGCAGTAGAGTTCGATATCACTGATGGCGCTAAAGGTCCACAGGCAGTTAACGTTGAGGTAGTTAAATAATTTTGACCACTCAGGCAATCTAGTTTCTATGTACCTTTTTCTTTATTATATATTTAGGTAAAATTATAGTTACAAAAATGTTAATTGGGGAATAAGATATAAGAATCATGATTAAAAAAGAAGAGTTCATTTTGAACTCTTCTTTTTTGCGCTTTTTTATTTGAATGATTTTAGTTGTTTACACGATGATGAGACATCGGTGAGCTTGTGGTGAGTGGTAAAAACGTGTAACCATTCGCCTGTCCCCACTGGATGATCTGCTCGACCGCATTGACACTGAAAGCCTTTATGTCGTGCTGCAATACAACTGATACGTTGTGGCTCTGTACTCCTGAAATGACATTCTGCACTACCTGTTCCGTGCTGATTGGCTTGCTGTTTGCATCTCCGCTCGATACATTCCAGTCACAGTATAAAAGCCCTCTTGCTGTCACATCATTTACGAGCTGTGTCATAATGCCCGGACAATAATCCTTACTTACAGTATTTGATGAGCCACCCGGGAATCTGATGATTGACGCATCATTTCCTGTCTGTGCCTTTATGATACTGTTCATCTGCTCAAGGTCATCAAAAAATGCCTGCTCACTTGTATATATCTGGTTGTATTTGTGGCTGGCAGAGTGGATAGCCACTGTATGTCCTCTCTTTGCCTCCTCTGCTATCATGTTCTGATAGTCAGGATGTGTATTTGTAACAAAGAAGGTGGCCTTTACATTGTATTTATCAAGCACATCTAATAGCCCCTGTGTATACTTTCCGGGACCATCGTCAAAGGTCAGTGCGGCCAGTTTCTGGCCCGGACAGTCATAGGCC
>OHJQ01001541.1_pt1 | contig 10505 bp, 6 predicted proteins | sample 1568601 | NCBI WGS metagenome assembly OHJQ01 (sample SAMEA3879599, study PRJEB24766) | human gut metagenome | biome: human-associated habitat; feature: feces | place: USA | collected 1985/1987 | reverse complement strand
AGCGGAAACCATGATATGTAAAATGCGGTCTGTACTCTGCGGGTTTCCCGTTAGATATATATACATCCGTCTGTGTATGACCTGTCATGTCAGCACCAGCTATATTATTAAAATAATTCCCCTGAGAATCCTTGGTCTCAAAGTGATCTAGTATCAACTTTGTTCCTGCGGGCAAATCCACCTTTACCCGCAGTACACCTGCCAGATTCTGACCGAAATCGATAATGGTCTCTCCCTTTGGGCTTACCTCCATACCGACCGCCTCCACTTCTTTCACCGGCCGCACAGGTTCACCATACTGTACCATCGGCAACTTTCAACTTATCGTCAGAGAGAACTGTCTCAAATGTGCCGTCTTCATACTCAATTCTCGTTTCAAACAACACTGCGCACTCCACTCCCTTTTCATAAAACCTGTTTCAAAGGAGGATGTGGCGGTGGCGGTATCACCGGTGTTATCCGTCGCTGTGGTTGTTTACTTTTAATCTTGACAGTTCCATCGCATTCTCCTTCAATATGTTACTTATTGCTGCGCGCTGCGATTGCCGTGTGCATTTCCTCTACTGCTTTTTTATCCAACGTATACTGTGTACCAAAAAGAATCGCCCCTGCGGCAGTCAGGATAGTCGGAAGTATCAGTACGCAGAGGATAATTCCTGTATTGATACTCTCCGGCTGGGCAACCGAGCCGGTAACAAAACCTGTAGCTGCCAATACATACCCCGGAATCGCTCCTCCGAGTCCCTGCGCCACTTTTGTAATAAAAGATGTAAGCGATGCGATCGCCGCTTCTGCACGTTTTCCGGTTTTATACTGCACGTAAGTAGTATTATCTGCCTGTATACTGGTTGTCAGCGGTGCTATACATCCGCCTGCCACACCTCCTGCCACTGTACTAATATAGATCAAAAGCATAGATCTCACATCAATCAAACGCAGTGCGGAAAACAGGATGGATACGACGATTGCCATTACAAAAATCTGTTTCTTTCCAAACCGGTTTGCCAGAATTGGTCCAAGGAAAATTCCCACCAGAGTAGTTATCATTGAAACAAGTGACACCCCTGACATAAGCGTCATATCACCCAATATATATGTGTAAAAATAAGCGCCGGCTCCTCCTGCTATATTACTGCCCACCCCGACTACCAGTGCCACTAAAAACAGTGCCCAGACAGGTTTATACCGCAAAAACTGTAACAATTCCCTGAATGTATAACTTTCTTCTTTTTTTCCTTCAAAAGCTACTCTTTCCTTTACACAAAGAGCCCCTGCAATAGATAAAACCAACACCATGGCCATGGAACCGAAAATTAACACGTAATAGTTCTGTAACGTTCCTTCCGCCACAAGAATCGGTGCTGCCACAGCCAGTACCGCGCTACCTATCATTGTTCCCAACGCGTTGAAAAGTGACAAACTGTTTCTCTCCTTGTCATCCGCGCTCATGACCGGGAGCAAACTGTTCTTGGAGATATCCATAATATCAAACGTCCAGCCCAGCAGCAGATACGTCACATACACAATCACATATTTTCCGACCGGAATCCAGACTGCGCCAAACCACAGTAAAATATAATTTATAACACAGATGATTGTTCCCAGAATAATCATAGGGCGAAATTTTCCCATTTTTGTTACCGGAAATTTGTCCAGAAAATATCCCATAATCGGGTCGCTGATTCCATCCACCACCTTGGATATTAAAAACAGGGTCGCCAGTGCTGCCGGTTCCAGACCAACCACATTCGTATAGTAAATCATAAAGAATCCTGACAATAATCCCATCAGTGGAATATTTCCCGCACATACCATAAATAAGCCCATTTTTTCCACGATACTAACCTTTTGTTTTTTACTCTTCTCACTCATTTGTTCTCTCCTCGTTAATATTGTGATAATGCTGTATTCAACATCTCTGTCTGCCCTTCATCCATCGGTCCGGAAAACATCTCCGCCACCTGTCGAAACGACAGTCCATAGACCGCATCCGGTATCATATCCACCTCGGTCATCGTCGACAAAAATGCCCGTATCTGCGGATGGTTCAGCAAATCTTCCAGCTTTGACTCCACGCTGTATATTTTCTTTAACTTCTCAGTTGCCTCATATACGACTTCATAGTTTCCTGCAGTGATATAACAAATACCGTTCACCACTGTTGCGAATAGTGGATTTGTCTTATCTTCAAACAGAATCTCCGGAGCATGCGGCAATCGCACCTCGCCTTCTCCGCCAAACGGAATCGTAATTTTGATTCTAATCCTGTTATCCTCCATAATTTCCCAGCTGCATGCATACTGTCCGACGGCCGAATCATACACTGCCTCTGCCCTTCTCAAATCATAATGGACATTCGGACAAATTGCAATCCTTCTTCCTCCCGGAGATTCTTCCAAAAGATGGATTCCTCCCACATGGCGGAACATCCATTCCAGAATCGCCCCGTAAGAATAATGGTTGAGACTGTTCATTCCGGTACTGGATATCTTACCGTCTTCATCCAGTGAATTCCATCGTTCCCAGACTGTGGTGGCTCCCAGTTTCACTTCGTGCAGCCACCCCGGATACTCCTCGTTCAAAAGCAGGCGGTAGGCGGTATCCGTCATTCCGTTATCGGTCAACACATTGCACAAAAGAGAGGTTCCCACAAATCCGGTATTCAATTTGTTTCTGCTCTCGCGGAAAAGTTTCTTTAACATCTCTCTGGTCAGCTCTTCGTCCTCTGACAAATGATATTTCAGAGCCAGCAGAAGACCCGTCTGTGTCTTTTCCGCGCATCTTCCGGTCGGGGTAAAATATTCTTCTTTTACCACACGCCATTGTTTTTCGGCGATTTCCCGATATTGTTTTTCCTCTTCCTTTCGCCCGAGAACCGCCGCTGCCTTCGCTGTAAGCTCCGCGCTTGCCGCATAATAAATATCCGCAATATAGCCTTCATCGGTCGCTCCGTATACATTTCCCGCCGCGGCTCCCACCCGGTCAAGCGCCAGCCAGTCTCCGTAATGGAAGGAATGTCTCCATCCGTGGTGCTCTCCGTCCACCTTACGGATATAGTCCACCCAAGCCTTCATACTGTCAAACTGCTGTTCCAATATGGCAGCATCCCCGCTGAACAGATAGACATTCCACGGAACGATACAGGCCGCATCGCCCCATGCACAGGAACATTTCGACGGACCGAAGGTCGGCACCACCTCCGGAACCATCCCTCCGGCAATCAGCTGTTCCTTATACAAATCGTACAGATATTTTCTGTAAAATGCATAGGTATCAGCCAGATAGCTTGCAGTCGCGGAAAATACCTGTGTATCCCCTGTCCAGCCCATCCTCTCATCTCTTTGCGGACAGTCTGTAGGCACATCCAGAAAGTTCCCTTTCATTCCCCATTCGATATTGGAGATCAATTTGTTCACAAGCTCATTCCCTGTCTCAATTGCCCCGATGCTCTCATAATCGCTGTAAAGAACAAGCGCCGTAAAATCCTCACACGAAAGGTCCCTAACCCCGGTCACTTTCACATATCGATAACCATAATATGTAAAATGAGGAGTGATCACCTTTTCCGTACCATCAGAAATATAGACATACTCCGACAGCGCAGTTCTCAAATTCTCATTATAAAAACACCCATTCTGAAGCACCTCGCCTGTCTGGATCCTGATAGCTGTCCCTGCCGGCTCATGCACCCGCAGCCGGAAGATCCCCGTGATCTCCTGCCCCAGATCAAATACCTCTTCTCCGGCAGGAGTATGAATCAGCTCTGCCGGCTTCCTCTCCTCCTGTACCTTAACAGGAAGAGATAACCGTTCCATAAGCCGGCCTTTCGGAGCCTTTGCGATCCGCGCAGGAGACTCCTCAACCGGCGGCAGCGTATCATCTCTTCTCTCACCGTCATAGATATTGGAAAACCACAAATTGCTTCTTGTAACTGACCAGGTTTCATCAGAACTGATCACATCTTTCGTTCCGTCTTTGTACTCTATGTGAACCTCCGCAATCAGCTTCCACTCGTCACCGTAATATGCTTCCCGCTCCGGATCATTGAAACCGAACCTGCCTTTATACCAACCGTTTCCGAGAAGAACAGACAGCACACCTCCTCGTTCTGCCTGTTCTGTGATGTCATACGTCTGATACTGGATCCACCGGTCATAATTATTGCAGTACGGAGTCAGATACTCTTCACCGATTTTCTTAGGATTTTCTTTATTTTCCCCAAGAAAATATGCCTCATACAATCCCAGGCCGCAAATGTACAGTCTTGCGCTTTTCACTTCTTTTGCCGGACGAATCCTCTTTGAGAAAATCGGATGCCGTTCCTGACTGCTGTCACAGGTAATCCACCTGCCCGTCCACGGTTCATCCATTTTGGCGGTCTCAAAGAACTGCGTGTCTGATTCGATCACTTCCTCTGCATCTGTTGTCACAATAACTTTCCAGTAATATCTTGTATACGGCTGCGGTTCAAATTCCACTCTTGCAGCGAGACTGTCCAACTCTGCCTCCCCCGTGTCGTGACAGATATCTGTGAAGGTTTTGTTCTTGCTGATCACAATCCTTGCATGTTTCTGTTCCTGTCCTCTGCATCCTTTCACTTTCCATGAAAATACCAACGGTTTCAGATAAAACCCTAAAGGGTTTGTGATATGATTTGTTTTTGCCGCATAAATCTTTCCCATGCTGATACTCCTTCTCTATCATTCTTATTCACTTATACCCGCTTTTGACCGTTTCTCCCTCAACAGATATGTCTGCTCATTCAATTTTTCCTTGGTAATAGGATAACCTTTTGAGAAGATCACAATGGCCACCACATTTACGATTGCCGGCAATATTAGCACACAGAGGACGATCACATTAATCACATCGTCATTCTGTACTGCCGCCTTACTGTCAAATCCTGCTAACTGCAGCAGATACCCCGGAATCGCACCACCGATTCCCATTGCACACTTGGAGACAAAGCTGGAAAGAGATGCGACAGCACCTTCTGCCCTAATTCCCATAGACATTTCGATATAATCTGTATTATCTGCCTGTATTCCATAATTAAGAGGTGCTGCAAAGCCGGCTCCTATTCCTGCAATCAATACAGAGACAATAAGAAGGGGAATGCTCCTCACATCCAACAGACGGATGATTGGTGCCAGTCCTGCAAGTGCAAGTCCAATCGCATACATTTTCTTCTTTCCAAACCTTCCAATCAGATTACCAATGACCATTGTAGCCGGAAAAACAGTAACACATGTAATAAGCGTAATAATAGACGCCAACGTCAGATCTTCAAAAATATATGTATAAAAGTATGTATTTGCTGCATTCACGATATTGCTTCCAATCGAATATAACAGTACAGCAAGGAATGTAATGTACACCGGCTTCTGACTGAGAATCTTGAATAATTCTTTTACAGAATAGCTGTTCTCCATCTGTGGTTTTACACGTTCTTTTACTCCCATGGTTCCTATAATAGAGAAGAAAAAAATCACTGCTGTCATGATCAGAACAAGATTAATATATCCCTGTTTGTTAGAAGTATCTCCAAGAATAAGTGGAGCTGCCACACCGATTACAAGTGCCCCGATCACATATGCAAGCCCTTTGATTGAACTTAAGCTGTTCCTTTCTTTCATATCTTCTGTCATAACCGGCAGAAGACTGTTCAGCGAAATATCCATGACTGGGAACAACACACCAAGCAGAATATACGATACATATGCGATTGCCAGTTTCCCCGATGTTGATAACATAGGTCCAAACCAAAGCAGAAGGAAATTGGCGCTACACAGAATTGTTCCCAGAATCAATGTCGGTCGGAAATGTCCCATCTTTCTGGTCGGAAGATGGTCGATCATAAATCCAACTAACGGATCGTTAATGGCATCTAGAAAGCGTGCGATCAGGAACAGTGTCGCACATGCAGCAGGACTCAAGCCGCATATATTGGTATAAAAAATTAGTAAATATCCGTTGATCAGTGTCATAACCGGAATGTTTCCAAAGTTTGCCATTGCAAATGACAGCTTTTCTCTCATTTTTATCTTATCTTGATTCATATTTTATTCTCACTTTCCCTCTTCTGCACACAGAGCATTTAACTCCACGATCATCTGCTCGATCGCTTCGCCCGGAATAACGCTTAAAAATGATTTCAGCGGCATCTGCGCAATAATTTCCGGAGTCACAAGCTGTACCTCCCCATCTTCTTTCTTAGGTTCTTCTCCCTGTGATATTCCCTCAAGATACTCCATCATTTTCCCTGCTGTCTTCGGGTGGTTCATCAATTCCCCCATTGTAGTGGTCATATCCACAGTGAACGGCAGCAGCACATCAGTGGTAAATGTAAGTTCTGCAGCCTCTCTGATCTCATCGCTGGCATGCCCGATCTGGATCTCATATGTACCTGACGGAGTGTACCAGTCGTGAATCTTTGTCTCGTAGTAAGCAAAATCTCTCGCGCAAAGCTCCATTGTAACAGTCTTCTTCTCACCCGGATTCAGAAATACTTTCGCAAACCCTTTTAGTTCTTTCACTGCTCTTGGCACCGTGCTGTCCTTGTCGCTGACATAGAGTTGAACCACTTCACTTCCTGCCCTCTTCCCTGTATTCTCCACATCAATGCTCACCTTCAGAATATCTCCATCTTTCATTTCCGCAGAAGAGAGTTTCATATTGCTGTAGCTGAATTCCGTATATGACAGTCCATGGCCGAATGCCCAGCGCACCGGTACTTTCTTCGCATCATAGTAACGGTATCCGACAAAGATATCTTCTCCATAGAGAACAGTCCTGCCGTCTCCAGGGAAATTCAGGTAACTCGGATTGTCTTCCAGACGATATGGGAACGTCTCCGCCAGACGTCCTCCTGGATTTGCCTCCCCAAATAACAGCCGGTCGCTGGCCTCCCCAATGCCTTCTCCTCCCAGATACATCTCCAGAATGGCATTTACAGACTCCGCCCATGGAGTTTCTACGGGACTTCCGTTATGAAGAACCACTACCACATTTTTCTGTATCTCAGCCACAGCCTCTATAAGGCGATTCTGACACTTTGGCAGTTCCATGGAAGTTCTGTCATATCCTTCCGACTCAAAGCTGTCCGGCAGTCCGGCAAAGATTACAACTACATCTGCGCCCGCTGCCGCTTCACACGCCTGTTTCAGCTCCTCTTCTGTCATCTCGTCACGCTCTGACGAGAAGCCTTTCACGTACTCCACTGCCCTGCCTTTTCTCACCGCAGTTTCCAGAGCCGACACTACGCTGTCCGCCTTTTTCCGCTCAAAGGACACAACGCCCACCGGCCGGAGCATCCTGTGCTTCAGCACAGGCTTTAATTTTTCAGCCTTGCCCAAAAAAGAATCATTGTTTTTTACCTGTCCCATACTGTCATTTCTCCTGTTCTCCCACGCTTTCGGACATGCCGCACCGCGGCACAAACAACAGTTGAAATCCGTGAAGAGCAAATCAACATTTCCGATGCTCCTCCCAGAATGCGACTGCATCCCGCAGCCAGCCCTCTGCCGCAGTATCTATCCCCAGGCCAAAGCCATGACCCAGCTTATCATACATGACGATATCGACATTTTCCTGCCCCAGCGCTTTCCTGATGTCCGGGATGATCTTCTCCACGGCCGCAAAACCGGTAGGGTCATCCCGCCCGACCCTGGAAAATATAGCAAGCCCCTTGTCCTCCTCGTGAACCTTAAGCTCCCAGTGCAGGCCATAGATGGGGAAGATGGCGGCGGGCCTTGGCAGATTATGTTTATGGCAGCAGTCCTTATAATCAGAAAATGCGTAGGCTGTCGTCATCAGGCCTCCAGCGGAGAACCCGAACATACCAAAGCCGTCCATCGTATAGCCGTACTCTGCCTGATGCCCTATCAGATACCTTACCGCCGGCAGCACATCCTTGGATGCCTCCCCGCCCTTGGCCTGCGGTTCGGTTTCATGCAGCTCCACATTCACACGGTAGACCAGCACAAACGCACTGTATCCCCTCCTGTGCAGCTCCATGGCTGCCGGGATGCTCTCCAAATAAGAGGCTACGCCGTCAAACCCGCCGCCCGCAATCAGCACAGCCACGGGCTTCCCTGGCTCCCCCTGGAACAGGATCCCCTGTACCTTTCCCTTGTCGGGATCACGCCTTACCTCATCCTCCGCATAAAGCCCGCTGATGAAATGCACCTTTTTCAGCCCTTTCTGCTCCACGACATAGTTGAAACCATCCACGATGCTCTGCGCCTGTGCGGGCTGCCCGATAAGATTGCACAAACCATGGACGCTCATGCCTGACATGGCATATATTTCCTTTGGCGACCCGGTCTTCATAAAAAGCTCCGGCCTGCCCTCCCATACGGGATGCTGCAGGAAGAACGCAATCTTGTCATTGATCGTAGCCCTGCGGAACCCTCCCGCGACATTGTAAAACTCCGATTCCTTTACCTTCGGCATATGCTTGACGCCTAAGATTGCCGGCCAGAACAGCCCTTTGTACTTACCCATGTTTTTTTCCTCCTTATCTATTTCAGAACGGTCTCGGAAACTCCATAAAACCCGAATCTCCGCTCTTTTTGTACTTGTTACTTTTTTCGTTTCCTCCCATTTTCAGAGAGGGATTTTAAATTTTTTCAGCAAATTTCCAAAAAACTATTGTCATTTCTCGTGAATTGTGCGCCATTCACTACACGTTGATATTCCACTCCTTTTGCGGTTTACCAGTGCCAAAAGACATGATTCTGTCAGTTTTCTGGTAGCTTTCCATGAATTTGAAAAACACATGCCCGACCTGCACATATCAAATATGTGCCTTGATTCTGCCATGGATAACTATCCAACATATAAGCGGACTCTTTCCCCAATAGCGTTTGTTTCAGCTCTCATTCAAGAGGGCTGCTTACCATGTCTTTTTTTTACTGCAGCTCTTCTAAACATCATCTCCTCCGCTCGCAAACCACTGTATTACTGATTTGCTGGAATACTCTCTGAATTATATCAATTATTTATTGAGTTTCCGAGACTACTCTGCGAATAATTGGGAGGATTGTGGGAGTGCAAAGCACGGAACAATCCGTAGGCATCATAGTTGGGGGCTTTTGACCCCAACATCTTTAAAAAAGGTCAGATGTTTTATAATTTTATAAAACACTTGACCTCTCAAAATTCACTCTTCCTGTTCTTGAAAAAATTATTTCCGATGTGCCTCCCAGAATTCCACTGCCTCTTCAAACCAATGAGGTACTATGGTATTGGAACCAATACCAAATCCATGTCCGAGATTATCGTAAATCCGTACAGACACATTGTCCTCACCCAACACGGATTTCAATTGCGGAAGTCTCTTCTCTACATTTCCGAATCCGTATTCATCCTCGCGCCCTGCGATGGAAAATACCGCCAGTCCCTTATCCTGCTCAAGCGCTTTCACATTCCAGTCCAGACCATACATCGGGAAAATCACTTTCGGTCTCGGCAGTTTTACTTTGTGACAGCAGTCCTCGTAATTTGCGAAGGAATATGCCGTAGTCATCATGCCGCCTGCCGAGAAACCGAATATCGCATAGTCATCCATATCCACAGACAGTTCCTGCTCATGCTCCTTCAGATAACGGATTACCTGCACCAGCTCCCTGACCGCTGCCTGCCCCTGTTTTTCATGTTCCGTTTCTCCCAGCTGTTTGCCAATCGGGTAACTGATTACCAATACGGAGTACCCCAACTTGTGTAATTTCATTGCCACGGGATATCCCTCGCAGTCCGTCACATTACTGATAAATCCACCTCCGGGAACGACCACCGCCAACGGTTTTCCTTGCTTTCCTTTGTAAAACATTCCGGTCAAATGAGACTGATATGGATTCTGTTCTATCATTTCTTTCGAGTTAATATCGGAAATCAACTGCGCCTCTCCACTTTCCACAAGCCGGGTCAGGTAATTAAAAGCCTCCAGTGCATTTTCCATCTGATCACTTCTGCCCTGCGCTTTTAGAAAATCTGCATATTTTGCCGGGGCAATCGCTTTTAACACGTTATCCTCAACATTAAAAAACATATGCTTATAGCCGCCAAACACCGGATGCTGCATAAAAAATGCCATTTTATCATCTTTTTCCGCTTTCCGGAATGTTCCGTCTGCCTGATAATAATCTTTCTTTTTTATATTCGGAAAACCGCCGATGCCAAACAGTGCCGGCAGAAACATCGCATTTTTCTTATAAACATACCCCACAAAGCCGACTGCTAAAATGAGCAGCACGAGCATTATCATTGCCAGAATTTTCATATGTTCTTTTCCTCCTTATCTCTTGCCCAAAATTGTCCTGCGTGCGCCACTGCCGTAAAATCTTCCGGCTTTACCGGAGCATCACATATCACTCTCACATAGCGGAAACCATGATATGTAAAATGCGGTATGTATTCTGTGAATTTCCCGTTTGAGATATAAATATCACTTTGCTTGTGCCCTGTTTTCTCTGACATGAAAATATTATTGAAATAGTTTCCAT
>OHJQ01001518.1_pt1 | contig 10670 bp, 8 predicted proteins | sample 1568601 | NCBI WGS metagenome assembly OHJQ01 (sample SAMEA3879599, study PRJEB24766) | human gut metagenome | biome: human-associated habitat; feature: feces | place: USA | collected 1985/1987 | reverse complement strand
AGAGCCATATTAATAGCTTTTCTTACTCTTATATCGTTAAATAGTTCAACATTATTATTTAAAGCAAATATTTGTACAGTGTTTTGTGGAGCAGATATATTATTAAAGTTTTTTAATTCATTTACTCTTTTAGAATCTACTCTTGAAAGCATATTTATCTCTCCAGAAAGAAGTTTTAAAAATGCTGTTTCACTATTTGGCACAATTAAAACAGTTACTCTATCTAGTTTTGTTTTTTCTCCCCAATATTCATTAAATCTATCCAATACTATTTGTTGTTCCCTATCATATTGAGCAACTTTAAATGGCCCTGTTCCAATAGGATTTTTATCCAAATCATTAGCATTTTCATCAGGAACAATACCCTTTATTAAAGCATATATAAAAGCTGAATCTGCTTTTTTTAACTTTATTTCTATTTCATCTTCTGAAACTACTTTTATCTTCTCTATCTCATTAAAAAGAGCACTAGCTGGTGGGAAGCCATCTTTACCAGCCATTCTATTTAAAGAAAATTCTACATCTTTTACATCTAATGGATTTCCATTGTGAAATTTTATTCCTTTTCTTATTTTAAATGTGTATATTCTTCCATCTTCTGAAATTTTGTATGATTCTGCTATTGCCGGAGTTAATTCCCCTTTAGAATTTGGCATAAGCAATCCCTCAAAGACATTTAACATTATCTCCTCTGTCCCACTTGATACCATCTTATAAGGATTAAGGCTATCTATATCCATACTCATAGTAGTCTTTATTTCTTTTAAATTATTTTCTGTATCTTTTCCACAAGCTAATATTAAAATACTCAATATTGTTAAAAATATCACTTTTATAATGAATAACTTCCGGAAGATATTGATTGCTCTCATCCCATTCAAAAACACTGGTAAACAGAAAACTTACAACCGCAAGAAAGCTGACCAGAATCAGTGAAAACCAAACTACAATATTTCGGAATACGCTATCGATTATTTTTCTCATGTGTGCCTCCTATATACTCATACACGAATAGTAATTGATAATCATGCCTGAAACACCACATACTGCCGTAATCCCCATAAGAAGGCAGGTTGCGTTTTTATTTTTGAAATCCCACTCTCTCAGCATAAACACAGTACAGAAAAGAAAAGCAAAATTCATGATCCATCCGGTTCTGTATCCAGACGCCCATACTGTCGGCGAAAATCCCATAACAGCCTTTGTTGCCAGTCCCATAACAAATGTTCCGATCAGAATCCACGTTGTCCATGTATTTTTTCCAAACAAATAAAACAAAATCAGAATCAAGCAACACACGCCAATAATACTTCCTACTACAATATATGTTTTGTAATTATAAACTCTGTCTCCAACAAAAATTCCCATCTCCTGTACTAAGCTAAAAGGTAATCTCTCATCACCACGATATCCATGCATTTTACTAAGTGATAACAGAAAAAATGCCGGAATCGCACCTAACACACGATACTGCCATTTTTCATATTTCTGCCAGATTAAAACCATCAGTGTAAACAGCATCATAAAAAAGAATACATTATCCTGCAGGAAAATCTCCTTGATCACCGCACTGATCCCTAAATCCACTTTATTGAACAGTGACATATCTGCAAACACTGGAAACCATGCTTCAATTTCTTTCTCTTTCCGTATGACATTTCCAGGGCTCAGTATAATATAGATTAAAGACAGCACACTCAATCCGGTCTGTATGGCTGCGTATTTATAGATTTTTTTAGTACTAAACCAGCAATAGAGATCAAATATCACATATGCCATCAATATAACGACTGACATCTGTTCTGCGTTTGCTCCGATCAGCAGACAGGCACTGTAAAAAATCATTTCAAAGCCATTGATTTTTTCATGCTCTAAAAATTTCCTCAACGGATACAGCCCCATAATTCCAAAACTGAGCGGCCACATATAGTTTACAGTCGTTGCAATCCAACCTGCAGAATTCAAGATCGTATACGTAATAGTCACTACGAGCATACTGGTGATTGTATTAATATAAATACTGTCTTCTGTCTTTTGAATTGCCATTTTAGATAAAAATATTGCCACACAGGTGATCAGAGCGGAATCCACGATTCTCCAGAAATATAACGGCGCTCTTACTGTAATCATAAGAAGCAATTCTATCGCTGTACGGGAGGACCATTCCATATAGCGCTGATGAAGCCATGTCAGAAATGAAAATCCCTCTGAACAGGCAACCTCTTTAAACCAGAGATCATCTCCAAAATCAGGGACAATTCCTTTATGTATCCATAATTCGACTAAAAACAGAACGACAAACGGTACATAGACCGCACTTTTCTTTTTCCACGCCTTTTGCATTATTTTTCTCCTTTTTGTTTTTCGCCTATGAATTATATCACACTTACTATTTTTACTCAATATTCCAGACTTTTCCTGTTTTTGCGAAAAAATGGGGCATTGCATGACATTTCGCAACACCCCACACTTTCTTTTTTAGATCCTTAAACTAAAATCAGTTTTATCCAGAGTCAGATTCGGACTATAATACGGATCCCCTTCATTCAGAATTTCCTTCCATCTGTACTGGAATGTCCGGATTTCTCCCTGAAATCGAAGTACTTTTTCTTCTGTATCTTCCAATCCTCTGGATTTTGATTCATAATGATGCAATTCTGCATATGGATTATAAACAACTAAATATCCTGCTTCTCTGACTTTCAGGCAAAAATCCACATCATTGAATGCTACTGCCAGCTTTTCCTCAAATCCATTGACTTTCTCAAATACTTTTCGTTTCGTCATCAAACAGGCTGCTGTAACTGCACTGTAATCCTGAGCTGTTACAATTCTTCCAAAATATCCCAGAGAATCTTTTGGTTCTCCGACAAATGTATGTCCGGCAACTCCGCCAAGTCCTATGATCACACCTACATGCTGAATGGTATCGTCCTCATAATATAATCTTGCTCCGACAATTCCCACATCATCACGCATGCAATATCCAAGCAGTTCTTCAATACAGTCTGGATTGATGATTTCTGTATCATTATTTAAAAACAGAAGATATTCGCCTTTGGCAAATCCTACTCCGTAATTATTAATCGCAGAATAGTTAAATTCCCGCTCCCAGAATACCACTTTTACTTTTGGATTTTCTGCCTGAAGTTTTTCATAATATGCAAAGGTTTCTTTCTTTTCGCTGTTGTTCTCGATTACAATATATTCAATGTTTTTATAAGTTCCTTTTTCTTCAATTGAACGGATACACTTATCCAGATCTTCTGTGTGGTCTTTGTTTGGAATGATCACAGATACCAGAGGCTGCTCTTTTAGACGATACTTACTTCTGTAAATTCCGTTTAACTGTTCCGCTGAAACTTCGGCGTCAATTCCACATCTGTCATAATGCGCCTGAATCGCACGGATTCCTGCTTCAAAAGCATATCTCTTGCTTTCCGGATTCTCCGCTGTTGAATCCTTATGCGCACGCCAGTGATACAAAATCTTCGGAATATGCCGGATATTCACTGCCTGCTCTGCACACCGCAATACAAAATCATAATCCTGCGCACCGTCATACTCATGATTTAACAGACCAACTTTTTCAAAAAGACTTCTCTTTACCACAAACAAGTGGCAGATGTAATTTACACTTCTGAGAAGGTCTATGTTAAAATCTGTCTTAAAATGCGGCTGGAAATGTTCTTTTCCATCCATAGAAATTTTATCTTCATCTGTATAAATCGCCTCAATTGTCTGATCCTGATTCAACAAACGAACACACTCATAAAAAGCATCCGGAGCAAGCAAATCATCATGATCTCCGAACGCAATATAATCCCCTGTGCAGATTTTCAATGCTTCATTTGTGTTGTCTGATATATGAAGCTGGTTTTCATTGTGAACAACCTTAATTCTTGCATCTTTAGCTGCATACTGGCACAATTTTTCTTTGATCGGAGAATCTTTTCCGCTTCCATCTGACATACACAATTCCCAGTTTCCATAAGTCTGCTTCTTAATAGAATCTATCATTTCATCCAGATATTTTTCTGGTGTTTTATACAATGGAACTACGATTGAAATTTTAGGTTCATACGTAAAATGCTGTTTTCTTTGTTCCGCAAGCATTTTCTCAGTTGGGAAATGCGTCTTCATCCAGTTTTTATAAGAAACTTCGTCCTTATGTGTAAGCTTTGTGTAAAACCGGTCAATTGTCCGTTTTATTCCGAACTGCTGATAGTACACATATGCTTTGAATCCACTTTTTTTCAATTTCTGGATTCCTTTTTTTATTTTAGACGGTTTTAAAATCAATTCTGATCTGGCAGTCTGCTTTCCTGATTTCATTACAATTTTAATCTTTTTAGGAACTGAGCCACTGCACTCTGCTGTAAAACCGTGTACTTCTTTCTCTGTACATTCTGGATAGTGACGCATTACATCATTTCTTCTTTTATACTTTATCACGTTATCCAACTTACGGTCTTCACTGTCATATAACGTAATTTTCACTTCCTCTGTACTTACAAACCAGCCTGTTACACGGAATACTTGATTCCCTACCGTACCACCATCAATACAGTGTTCTATTTTATTCTCCAACTTTTCCAGATGTGAAATTTTTATCCTCAGACTTTCTCTCATCTGATTCTGACACTGATTAACCAACGTCAGATATTTTTTATTTCGCCAGTCTTTTGGCAATTTTACCCAGAGATACATTCTATTCTTAATTTCTGCTTTTCCATCCGCACATTGATGAGCATCTACTACATCTGTATGCTGCTCTGTTTTATAAACCAGCTTTTCATCATCAATACTTGCTACGAGTTGATTCTCCCCCATCTCATTCTCCGCGAACCAGCCCTGTATCAGCAGAGTATTTCTATCTTTTACATGAAATCTATATGCTGTCACATAAAATTCGTTTTTCATCCTGTTCTCCTACTTGAATAACTTGTATAATAATTTCATAAAGATCACAATAAAAGCAACAAAACCAAGAAGTACCACAAACGTCTCCACATCAAATCGATGGCTGATATATCTGGCCGCAAGCGCTCCCTGCGTCTCATTGTTTTTAATGCCCAGAACTTGTGCTCCCTCTTCTTTTTGAGGCACTACATAAAAGCTTACGCCATTTGCAGCATCTGCCCCTGTCTCTGTAATCTCAAACAGATATTCTTTTCCTTTTGCAGACTCAACCGTTTCTATATCGAACCGATTGAATTTATTATTTTTAATTTCGCTTGCTTTCGTACTTCCTGATGCGACTTTCTTATTTGTCTTAGCATCCCGAAGAATATACTGTACTTCTACATCTTCTACATTCCCAGTTACAGAGCACTTAATATTTAGCCCATCCAGAATATCTTCTTCACTTACAAACTCCTGACTTATCGTTTCTCCTTCCAGAAGCACTCCTGTACTGATAAATGCTGACGTATCTGCATTTCTGTCATATAAATATGAGTTTTTATCAATATGCGCATACAGAAAAGCCAAAACTACAATAATCAGAATTCCTATGCCTGTTTTTATATATTTTTTCATTTCAACAATTCCTCTTTACGCTTTTTCATATATGCTGCATATTTCCTGAGCATCTCCAAACATCTTCAACACCCCATGATCCAGCCATACTACCTTATTACAAATTTTTTTCACCTGTTCGATACTATGAGACACAAATAAAATTGTTGTTCCCTGATCTTTCATATTCTGGATTCTGGCTTCACACTTTTCCTGAAATCGAAAATCTCCAACAGACAGCACTTCATCCACGATCAGAATATCCGGAATCCCGATTGTTGCGATCGCAAATGCCAGGCGGGATACCATTCCGGAAGAAAAATTCTTGACGGGAACATCCATAAACTCACTTAATTCCGAAAACTCTACGATATCTTCATACTGTGCTTCCATCTGTGCACGATTATAGCCAAGCAGGGCTCCATTTAAAAACACATTTTCTCTGGCTGTCAGATCCATGTCAAATCCGGCTCCCAGTTCAATCAATGGTGCAATGTTTCCTCCGACTGTCACTTGTCCTTTTGTCGGCTTTAGCACTCCTGCAATAGTTTTCAGCATCGTACTTTTTCCACTTCCATTTAGACCAATAAGTCCTAAAGAGTCTCCTTGCTTAACCTCAAAAGAAACATCCTTTAGCGCCCAGAATTCGTCATAAGAAACCTGCTTTTTCAAACTCTTTATCACATATTCCTTAAAACTGTCAAACTTCTCGGAAGACAAACTGAATCTCATCGAGACATGTTCGACACTGATAATTGTTTCATGTTCCATACACTTCTCCTAAATATTCAGTATAAACTCATCCTGATTTTTATAAAATACATACGTTCCCAATATAAGCGCAACTGCCACTTCCACAACTCCCAGTACAACTGCTGAAAATGTTGGTAAAGTATTATAAAACATCACATCCCGGAACATCTGTACCATATTCGTCAGAGGATTGATATTTACAACTGTGCGGACTGACTCGGGCAGAATTGACATTGGATAAATAACCGGTGTCAAATACAATAGACCTGTTGTAAATACGGAATATAAATGCATAATATCCCTAAATTTAACAGTCAAAGCTGCGAGCAGCATCCCCACACCCAATGAAAACAAAATAATCATCGCCAACGGGATCACACTGAAGATTACTGTCCAATGCAATTCTGCACGCATTGCCACCATGACCAAAATCAATGCTACCAAAGATGCCATCAGATTGATAAAACTAGAGAACACTCTGGCAATCACAAACAAATATTTAGGTACATATACCTTTTTGATCAGTGCTGCGCTTCCTATGATCGAAGTCATGGAACTTGTCGTCGCATCATTAAAAAAGTTAAAAATTAACTGACCGCTCAAAATGTACAGCGGGAAATTTTCAATATCAAATTTAAAAATACTGGAAAACACCACTGACAGAATAATCATCATAAACAGCGGATTCAACAGTGTCCACAGCACGCCCAATACAGACCGCCGATACTTAATCTTGATATCTCTCGCCACAAGTTCTGCTAAAAGCGGCTGAAATTTTTTAAAATTCTGAATATAACTTGACACAATCTTCCTCCGGCTTCTATTTATTCAATTCTTTGATTCCGCCCCATTTCTGATCCTTTTCAGAAATCGTCAGTTCCATACCTTCCGGAATTGGCCACTCAATCCCAATATCCGGATCATTCCATGCCAGACCGCCCTCATCATTTGGATGATAGAAATCTGTACATTTATAAGCAAATTCTGCTGAGTCTGACAGTACAACAAATCCGTGTGCAAAATCTTTTGGAATAAAGAACTGTTTTTTATTCTCTGCCGATAACAGTACCCCATACCACTGTCCATATGTCTTTGAGTCTTTTCTCAAATCTACTGCAACGTCAAAGACTTCTCCGCTTACCACGCGAACAAGCTTGTCCTGCGGATAATTGATCTGGAAATGGAGGCCACGGAGTACTCCCTTTTTCGAGCTGGATTGATTGTCCTGAACAAATTCCATATCAATTCCGGCTTCTTTATAGTCATTGTAATTATAAGTCTCCATAAAGTATCCTCTCTCGTCCCCAAATACAGCTGGAGTAATTACTTTTAACCCTTCAATTTCGCAAGTTTCTACTTTAACTTTTCCCATGATTAAAATTCTCCTCTATTTCTGATCAATATATTTTCCGTCCAGAACATCTTTTAAATATCGTCCATACTGGTTTTTCTGATAAAGTTCACATGCTTTGCCAAGTTTTTCTTTATCGATCCAGCCATTATTGTATGCAATCTCTTCCAGACATGCAATTTTACGATTCTGATGTGTCTCAACTGTTTTTACGAAATTTGTCGCATCAACCAGTGATTCATGTGTTCCTGTATCCAGCCATGTAAATCCCTGCCCAAGCAGTGCCACATCCAGATTTCCTTTTTCCAGATAAATTCTGTTCAGATCCGTGATCTCCAGTTCTCCTCTGGCACTTGGTTCGATCTGTTTGGCATATTCTACCACATGATTGTCATAAAAATACAATCCAGTCACTGCATAATTAGATTTTGGATGCTCTGGTTTTTCTTCCAGTGAAACTGCCTTTCCATCCTGATCGAATTCAACCACACCAAAACGCTCCGGATCGTCCACATAATATCCGAATACTGTCGCTCCATCTTCTTTTGCCGCAGCGACTTTGAGCCGTTTGCTCAGTCCATGCCCGTGGAAAATATTATCTCCCAGGATCATCGCACAGCTTTCCCCGTTAATAAACTCTTCCCCGAGTAAGAATGCCTGCGCCAATCCGTCCGGTGATGGCTGCACCTTATAACTGAGCTGGATTCCAAACTGGCTTCCATCTCCTAAAAGTTCTTCAAATCTCGGTGTGTCATCCGGAGTTGAAATAATCAGGATCTCACGGATTCCTGCTTCCATTAGAATACTGAGAGGATAATAAATCATCGGCTTGTCATAAATTGGAAGTAACTGTTTACTTGTTACCTGTGTCAACGGGTAAAGTCTTGTTCCTGATCCACCTGCTAAAATAATACCTTTCATCTTTCAATCTTCCTCCTGTTCGTAGATTCAACCTCATAACGCAAACCAGCAGTATCCTAGGATACTGCCTGTTTGAACGCATTATTTATACATTTCTTCGTAATATTTCTGATAGTCACCGCTTGTAACATTCTTCATCCATTCCTCATTCTCAAAGAACCATTTGATCGTCAAGCGAATACCGTCTTCAAACATTGTTTCCGGATACCAGCCCACTTCTTCTTTGATCTTATCCGGCGCAATAGCATAACGTCTGTCATGTCCTTTTCTATCTTCCACATATGTGATCAGCTTTTCACTGACAAGTTCTTTTCTTGGATCTCCCTCTGGCAACATCTCCTGTAATGTATCCAGAATAATGTGGATAATCTGAATATTCTGTTTTTCATTATGACCGCCAATATTATACGTCTCAAAAAGTCTTCCTTTTTCCTGAACCATGTCAATTCCTTTTGCATGGTCTTCTACATACAGCCAGTCTCTGACATTCTTTCCGTCTCCGTATACCGGAAGATTCTTGCCCTGCAGAGCATTGTTAATGATCAGCGGAATCAACTTCTCCGGAAACTGATACGGGCCATAGTTATTGCTACAGTTTGTGATATTTGCCGGAAATTTATACGTATCCATATAAGATTTTACCAGCATATCCGATGATGCTTTACTTGCAGAGTATGGGCTGTGCGGATCGTACGGAGTTGTCTCATAGAAATATTCTCCCTCCTCTTCCAGTGATCCATACACCTCATCTGTAGAAACATGAAGGAATTTCTTGCCCTCCTTAAATGTTCCGTCAGGAAGCTCCCATGCTGCTTTTGCCGCATTGAGCATCACAAGTGTCCCGAGTACATTTGTCTTTACAAATACATCCGGATTTTTAATGCTTCGATCAACATGACTCTCTGCAGCAAAATGTACTACTCTGTCAATCTCGTTCTCTTCAAAAATCTTGTTAATCGCATCTGCATCACAGATATCTGCCTTTACAAATGTGTAATTTTCTCTGTCTTCTATATCTTTCAGGTTCTCAAGATTTCCTGCATATGTCAGCTTATCTACATTGATGATGCGGATTTCGTTGTCATACTTTTTAAACATGTAATGAATATAGTTTGATCCAATAAACCCGGCTCCACCGGTTACTAAATATGTTCTCATAATTTTAACCTCCAATATATTCTCTAAAATTATAACATTTCTTTAACATCTATGCAACATTTTTAATTGTATCGCTCATTTTTTCCATACAGCTTTTATTTTTCTAAACGGAGCTGTAGCTTTCCAGCTTTTCGAATTCTCGTAAGCTTCAATCTGCATCTTAAGTCTTTCACATTCCTTGTGTACTTTTTGAAGTTCCTCTTTCAAACATTCTTGTTCTCTACGTTTTGCATTCTCTTCTCTTTCATTGTGATAAACTCGATTTCCCGTGAAATCATAGAAATCATGAACTGTAAAATCAAATTTCTGTTTTAATATTTCTGCATACTTCGTATACAGCTCCAAAAAATTATCTAACCCTGTGGGCAGGATATTCTGCAATTCCGGACATGTTTTACAGAGCAAAAATATTTTCTCACATTCCAATTCTTCTTTTGTATTTGACTCCGGATTTTTAAAATCCTGCCTGAATGTTCTGATAAACAGTTCATCTTCCATATCCTCAAAAAAATGACGCTTTATATTTGCAGCTTCATTTTCGTAACGGATCACATTCGGACCATATGTTTTACTGTTATTTTCCACTTCACTGTTTTCATGAATAAAGCGACGCATCGCCAACAGTCTTTCCTGCATAACATAAATTGGGTATTTCTTTGCAATTCGCACCCAATAATCAAAATCATGAGACTGCATATATGCAAGGTTAAAATCTCCTATCTCCCGCATCAACTCCGTTCTCATCACCACTGAAGGATGTGACAGACAGTTTCCTCCGAAAAAGAACCGGTGCAAACAATCGCTCTGCCCCTGAAATGTAGTTTCAAACACATCCAGCAATTCCTTTTGCTGCTCATTGATGCTATTCCCATACTCGTCAATCAAATCAATCCATGCAAAACAAATCTTATATTCGGGGTTATTCTTTAAAAACGTAATTTGTTTTTCCAGCTTTTGGGGATACCAG
>OHJQ01001480.1_pt1 | contig 10919 bp, 10 predicted proteins | sample 1568601 | NCBI WGS metagenome assembly OHJQ01 (sample SAMEA3879599, study PRJEB24766) | human gut metagenome | biome: human-associated habitat; feature: feces | place: USA | collected 1985/1987 | reverse complement strand
GACCGGCCCATTTTCAGCCGGGGAAACGAGCGCTCCATCATTACCTCCGTCTACAACCGGATCGCGCTGGACGCGGCGTCGATTGGGATTCAGCATGTCCGCCTGGATGACGACGGCCGGTTTACAGAGGTGATCAATTCAAGTTTGAACGGCTGTTTGACTTTGGAGGCAAATCTGGACCAGACCGGGCGGGCCTTTATCCAGGACGTGGTCATGTCCATGCTGGACGAGGGATGCGTGGCCATCGTGCCCACGGATACCGACCTCGACCCGGAGACCGGCTCGTTCAAGATCGAAACGATGCGTACCGGGAAAATCGTGGAGTGGTATCCCAAGCACGTCAAGGTCCGGGTCTACAACGAGAACCGGGGCGAGAAGCAGGATGTCATCCTGCCGAAGAGTGGGGTCGCCATCATTGAGAACCCGTTTTTCGCGGTGATGAATGAGCCCAACTCCACCATGCAGCGGTTGATCCGAAAACTCAATATTTTGGACGCAATCGACGAGCAGAGCGGTTCCGGAAAACTCAACCTGATTATTCAGCTGCCCTACGTCATCAAGACGGAAGCGAGGCGTCAACAGGCGGAAAAACGCCGTAAAGATATCGAGGAACAGTTGTCCGGCTCCAAGTATGGCGTCGCTTACACCGACGGCACGGAACACGTGGTCCAGCTGAACCGGCCCATCGACAACAATCTGATGTCCCAGATTGAATACCTGACGAGCATGCTTTACAGCCAGTTGGGGATCACGCAGGGGATTTTGGACGGGACTGCCGATGACCGGACGAAGCTGAATTACGACAACCGGACGATTGAACCGATCCTATCAGCCATTGTTGACGAAATGAAGAGGAAATTCCTCACCAAAACTGCTCGGTCACAGAAGCAGTCGATCCTCTTCTTCAGAGACCCGTTCCGGCTGGTGCCCATCAACGATATTGCCGAAATTGCCGACAAGATGACCCGCAACGAGATCATGACCTCCAATGAGATCCGGCAGAAGATCGGCATGAAGCCGTCGAAGGACCCCAAGGCGGACGAGCTCCGAAACAGCAACTTAAGCGCCCCGAAAGAGGAGGGCAATCAGCCACCATCAACATCTGAAGGAGGAAACGTTCAAAATGAACCTGAAGTATGACTTTAGTGGCTGGGCGACCCGGAACGACCTTGTCTGCGCGGACGGACGAACCATCCGCCATAACGCATTCGAGGATTGCGACGGGAAGACGGTTCCCCTGGTTTGGAACCACCAGCACGACGAACCTGGCAACATCCTGGGCCACGCCCTTTTGGAGAACCGGAAGGACGGCGTTTACGCCTACTGCACATTCAACGAGACCGACGCCGGCAAGGCGGCTAAGATGCTGGTCCAGCATGGGGACATCGCGTCCCTGTCCATTTACGCCAATGGGCTGAAGCAGACCCCCAGCAAGGATGTGACGCATGGCGTCATCCGGGAGGTCAGCCTGGTGGTCGCCGGGGCAAATCCCGGCGCCTTTATTGACTTTGTGGATATGGCCCACGGCGAAGGCGGCGAGCAGGAGATGATCCTGTCCGCCTACGAGCCCATTTCCCTGTTCCGCCCCGACGAGAAGCCCCCTCTTGTTCATAAGGCCGGCTCTGGGGATGGCAAGAAAGAGGACAAGCCTAAGGACGACGGAAAAGAGGAGAAGCCTGAGAATGAGAAGACCGTCCAGGACGTGGTGGACAGCATGACCGAGGAGCAGAGAACGGTCATGTATGCCCTGATCGGCGCGGCCATGGAGGAATTGGATTCCCAGAAGGGCAAGGGGGACGGGGGCGACGACGATGACGACGACCCCGACAAGAAATCTGACAAAACCAAGGGAGGAAACAAGACCATGAAGCACAATGTTTTCGAGAACGAAGACACTCAGGACACCGTTCTGAGCCACTCCGACCGCGCTGACATTCTTGCTCTGGCCAAGAGCAACAGCGTGGGCAGCCTTCAGACCGCTCTGAAGATCTACGCTGAGCAGAACGAGCTCAAGCACGGCATCGACAATATCGAGAGCCTGTTCCCGGACTTCAAGGACCTGCGCCCCGGCGCGCCTGAGCGCGTTACCCGCGACCAGGGCTGGGTGACTGCCGTCATGCAGAAGGTCCACAAGAGCCCCATCAGCCGTATTCGTACCCGCCAGATGGACACCCGCAAGGACTCCATCCGGGCCCACGGCTATCAGAAGGGCAAGCGCAAGACTCTGTCCGGCAGCATGAACGTCATCACCCGGACCACTGACCCTCAGACGGTGTACCGCACCGACGCCCTGCACCGGGACGACATTGTCGACATCACTGATTTCGATGTAGTGGAGTACCAGTATGCCGTGATGCGGGAGAACCTCAACGAAGAGGTGGCTACCGCCATCATGGTGGGCGACGGCCGCGAAGCGGACGACGAGATGAAGATCTCCGAGGACCACATCCGTTCCATCTGGAACGACAACGACCTCTACACCATCCACTACGACGTGGATATTGAGGCCGCCCGCGCCGAGCTCAACGGTAGCAAGACCGATATGAGCTTCGGCGAGAATTACATCTACTCCGAGGCCATCATCACCGCCGCTCTCTATGCCCGGGAGAAGTACAAGGGCACCGGCACCCCTGATTTCTTCTGCACGCCTCATCTGGTGAACGTGATGCTGCTGGCCCGGGACATGAACGGCCGCCGCATCTACAACTCCAAGGCCGACCTGGCCGCCGCCCTGAACATCGGCGAGCTCTATACTGCCGAGCAGTTCGAGGGCTTGGTCCGTATGGACGACGAGGGCGCCAAGCACAAGCTGCTGGGCCTCTTTGTCAACCTGGCCGACTATACCGTGGGCTCCACCAAGGGCGGCGAGATCACCCGGTTTGACCAGTTTGACATCGACTTCAACCAGCAGAAGTACCTGATCGAGACCCGCCTGTCCGGCGCGCTGACCCGCGTCTACTCCGCCATCGCGCTGGAGGAGCCTGTGGCCGCCAGCTCCGGCGGTGGTTCCAGCGCCGGCACTCCCTGAGGAGAAGCTTCAAAATGGCGAAATTTTATGGATCGGTAGGCTATGCTGATACCGTTGAGACTGCCCCTGGCGTGTATGAAGAGAAGATCGTTGAGTATCCGTACTATGGCGATTTGACTCGGAATACACGCCAGCTTCAGTCTGGGGAGACCCTGAACGACGACATCAATATCGCGAATGAGATCAGCATAGTCGCCGATCCGTTCGCCAGGAAGAACTTCCACAAGATGCGGTATGTGGCGTACATGGGCGCGAAATGGAAGATTTCCAAGGTCGAAGTGGGATATCCCCGCCTGATCCTGACGATTGGGGGGCTCTACAATGGGTGACAGGATTCAACTTCATACCCTTCTGTGCGGGATTCTTGGCTGTCCGGAACGCGGCGATGCGTGCCGGGCTTATTTTCAGCCTCCGGCCAGCAAGGAAATCCAGTACCCCTGCATCGTCTACGAGCGAAGCGAAATCAGCGCCATCCACGCTGACAACGCCCCCTACCGGCTGCTGGACCGGTATCAGGTGACGGCCATCTACAAGAACCCGGACAGCGATCTGCCCCACCGCCTTGCCATGCTGCCCATGTGCGCCCACGACCGTCATTTCACGGCCGACAATCTGAACCACGACATCTTCAACCTGTACTATTAAAAGGAGGAAATCCGAAATGAGTAAACTCGTATGGGACAAGATCGGGGAACGTTTCTACGAAACCGGCATCGATCACGCCGTCCTCTACCCCATCAGCGCCACCGGCGTCTACGACAGGGGTATAGCCTGGAGCGGCATCACCGCCATTAACGAGAGCCCCTCCGGCGCCGAGCCCAACAACATGTACGCCGACAACATCAAGTACCTGGTGCTGGTGGGCGCCGAGGACTTCGGTTTGACCATTGAGTGCTACACCTACCCCGACGAGTGGGAGGAGTGCGACGGCTCCGCGGAGATCGCCCCCGGCGTGATGGCCGGCCAGCAGACCCGCAAGGTCTTTGGCCTGAGCTACCGCACCAAGCTGGGCAACGATGTGGACGGTCAGGACCACGGCTATAAGCTGCACCTGGTCTACGGCGGTCTGGCCTCTCCCTCTGAGCGGGGCTATCAGACTGTCAACGACTCTCCTGAACCCATCAACCCCAGCTGGGAGGTCACGACCACTCCCGTGGACGTACCCGGCTTCAAGCCCACTGCCCGTCTGATCATCACCTCCACCAAGGCCGACCCTGCCAAGCTGAAGGCGCTGGAGGACATCCTCTACGGCACCGAGGAAACGGAGCCCCGGCTGCCTCTGCCCGAGGAAGTCATCAAGCTGTTGGCGAACGATGTTACAGTGACCGTCGCCCCGGAGAGCCCCTCCGCCACCCTGCTGGGCAAGAAGGTCTCCGAACTTCAGAGCAACGTCGTAGTGGGCGAGAGCGCCATCACCGGCAGCCTGAAGAATGTGACCGGCTATACCGGGTTCAGCAGCGATCCCTCTGAGCAGAAGGGGCACTATCTGGCGCTGAAATTTGACGTCGCTCCGGCCGACGCCACCACCACCGTGGAGCTGGTGGGCGGCACCAAGGGGGCTGTGGCTCTGGATGAGGACAAGAACATTGTTCTGCCCATCAAGAACAATTCCCAGAGCGTCAAGGTAATCTCCACCAAGGACAGCTCCTCTGTCACCAAGATCTATACTCTGACCGGCCTGACTCTGGAGTCCTGAGAAACGGGGACTGAAATCCAGACAACGAATCCGCAAGGCGGAGCTCTCTTCACCGAGGGCTCCGCTTTCTTTTATTTTTGAAAGGAGAAAACTGCAATGCTGAAGCTGACAAGGACTTACAACGACTATAACGGCGTTTCCCGCACGGAGGATTTCTACTTCAATCTGACCCAGGCCGAGGTGACCGAGCTGGAGCTCTCCGTGGACGGCGGTCTGGTGGAGATGATCAACCGCATTGTCGCGGCCCAGGATGGGAAGCAGATCATCGCCATCTTCAAGGACATCATTCTGCGGGCCTATGGTGAGAAGTCCCCTGACGGGAAGCGCTTTATCAAGAACCAGGAGCTGCGGGACGCGTTCGCCCAGACGGAGGCGTACAGCGATCTGTTCATGGAGCTGGCCACCGATGCGGAAGCGGCGGCCCGGTTCATCAACGGCATCGTCCCCCAGGGCAAGAAGGCTCCGGCTCCTCGGGCATAAGGCTGACTGGGGAGATCAGAGATGCTGGAACTTGTGATACCGGAGACCGAGCAGTATGACGAGGCGAACGACCGTTTTATCACGACCAAGAAGCAGGTGCTTCGGCTGGAACACTCTCTGGTCTCCCTTTCAAAATGGGAATCAAAATGGCATAAGCCTTACCTTTCCCGAAAGCCGAAGACGCGGGAGGAGCGGATCGACTATGTCCGGTGCATGACATTGACCCAGAACGTGGACCCCGATGTCTACACCGCCATTACGCCCCAGATGCTGAAAATGGTCGACGCTTACATCGACGATTCCATGACGGCGACCACCTTTGTCAAAGGCCGGAAGGGCCGGTCGGCCAATGAGGTCGTCACGGCGGAGATCATCTACTACTGGATGCTCTCCCACCAGATCCCCTTTGAGTGCCAGAAGTGGCATTTGAACCGGCTTATGACGCTGATTAACGTCTGCAACGCAAAGAACGGCCCTCAAAAGAAAATGAGCCAGAAGGAAATCTTTGCACAGAACCGTGCGCTGAACGCGGCACGCAGAAAGAGAGCCAATTCGAGAGGATGATGCACATGTCCGAAGCAGTGATTTGGAGTTTCTTCAAGAAGAAAGGCCTCTCGGATTGCGGAGCGGCTGGACTGATGGGGAATCTCTATGCCGAGAGCGGCCTGAAGCCGGACAATCTCCAGAACACCTGTGAAAAGAAGCTGGGATTGTCCGACGCGGACTATACCGCCCAGGTGGACGCCAGAATCTATCAGGATTTTGTCCACGACAGCGCCGGATATGGCCTTGCCCAGTGGACATTCTGGAGCCGGAAGCAAAAGCTGCTCGTCTTTGCCCTGAGCCGCGGCAAGAGCATCGGGGATTTGGAGATGCAGCTGGATTTTCTCTGGAAGGAACTGACCGAGAGCTATCCATCTCTGGTCAACATCTTGAAGACCGCCGCATCTGTCCGGGCGGCCTCCGACGCCGCGCTGGTACAGTTTGAGCGCCCCGCAGACCAGAGCGAGACGGCCAAGGCCAGACGGGCCGCTTACGGGCAGAAGTATTACGACCAATTTGCAGAAAGAGGTGAAACGATGTCTTCTACAACGATGCTGCCGGCTGTGGAGCGCGTGCTAGCCACGGCCAGAGCCGAGATCGGCTATATCGAGAAAGAAACCAATGCCCAGCTCGATCATAAGACGGCCAATGCCGGAGATAAAAACTGGAACAAGTATGCCAGGGATCTGGATGCGCTGGGGGTCGTTTATAACGGAAGGAAGAACGGCTATTCCTGGTGCGACATCTTTGTGGACTGGTGCCACATCCACACGTTCGGTCTGGAGCTGGCGTTGAAGCTGCTCTGCCAGGCAAAGAACGGCGTGGGGGCAGGGTGCACCGGTTCCGCCAACTACTATAAGCAGAAGGGACGGTTTTACACCGGAGGTCCCCAGCCTGGCGACCAGATCTTCTTTACGAAGGACGGCGGCAAGTCGTTCTACCACACTGGTATCGTGGAGAAGGTGTCTGGCGGGCGGGTCTACACCATCGAGGGGAACACCAGCTCCGCGGCCGGCGTCGTGGAAAACGGCGGCTGTGTCCGGGATAAGAGCTACCCCCTGGGATACAACAAGAACGGCCGCCCCGACTATTCTATCGTACCGGAGGAGGACGACGATATGGATCAGGCGAAATTCAATGAGATGTTCGGCGCGGCCATGACGAATTACCTTAAGGGTCTTCAGAACAACAACTGCGGCGATTGGTCGGAAGAGGCCCGGGTTTGGGCTGAAAGTGTGGGGCTCTTTGCCGGGAACGGCACCGCGGTTGACGGCAAGCCGAACATGATGTGGCCGTCCGGTCTGACAAGAGAGCAGGCGGCCCAGCTCTTCTACCGCTTTGCGCAGATGGCGGGGCTTGCGTGATGAAAAGCAGGCGAAGCCGGACCAGAGGCAAATCTGGAAGAAAACCTGACCTTTCGCAGTTTTCAAAATGGATGATCGCCGATATCCGTCCGCTGTTGTGGATCGTGACCATCGGCGGTTTTTTATTGGCCTTCTACTGTGTCTATAAGGGGTATATGGGAGCGTTGCCCTGGATCGGCGCTATGGTCGGTCTGCCCTGGACGGCCCATGGCGTGGTGTGCAGTTTCTATCTGAACCTGTGCAAGTCCGACCACCGGGAGGGCGGAATCACTTTTGAAACGGCGAAGGCGTCCAATTTCAATGTAAATGTTTCGCAGACACCGGTTGGCTCTGTGGAGAGCCCGGCAATTTAAGGAGGAAGCGTATGAACGCGGAAATCATTTCGACGCTGCTGATGATTATTGGCGGGGTTACGATCCTGACCAACATCATTGTCCAGGTGGTTAAGACTGTGACCTGGGACAAGATTCCCACAAATTTCCTTGCGCTTATGGTGTCGGAGGCGCTGACACTGGCCGCCGGCGCCGCCTATGCACAAATCAAAGGGATTGCAATTACCTGGTATCTGGTATTTGCGGCTGTCGTGGTCGGGCTTCTGTCCGCCTACGCGGCCATGGTGGGCTACGACAAATTGATTGAGGCATTCAAGAACTGGCCGAAGAAAACGGAATGATGGGAGGAGACGGCAGTGATTCGTTTCAGACACAAGGGCGATTTTTCCAAGCTGACCCGATTTCTGGAAAGAGCAAAGGAGACGGTTCATCTCGGCGATCTGGACAAGTTTGGCCGGGAAGGCGTGGCCGCCCTTGCGTCTGCAACGCCTGTTGACTCCGGAGAGACGGCCGCGTCCTGGTATTACAAAATTACCAACAGGGACAACACCGTCACCATCTCGTTTCACAATTCAAATGTTCAAAATGGAGTTCCCATTGCCATTATCCTGCAATACGGACATGGCACTGGGACCGGAGGCTGGGTACAGGGAAGAGATTACATCAACCCTGCTATCCAGCCTATTTTTGACCAGATCGCAGATTACGCATGGAAGGAGGTCACACGGTCATGAGCAGGACCATCGACGAGAGAATCGTCGAGATGCGATTTGACAACAGACAGTTTGAGCGGAATGTGCAGACCAGTCTGTCGACACTCGACAAACTCAAGCAGGGTTTGGATCTGGACGGTGCTGCCAAGGGACTTGAAAACCTGGGCGACGCTGCTAAGAAGTGCAATATGTCCGCCCTTAGCAGCTCCGTCGAGACGGTTCGGGCGAAATTCTCGGCGCTTGAAGTCGTTGCCATGACGACCCTTTCCAACATTACAAATTCAGCCCTGAACACGGAAAAACGGCTTGTGTCCGCCCTTACAATCGACCCCATCAAAACCGGTTTTCAGGAGTATGAGACCCAGATCGGAGCGGTGCAGACCATCCTGGCGAACACCCAGCACGAAGGGACCAATCTTCAGCAGGTGAACCGGGCGCTGGATGAGCTGAACACCTACGCGGACAAGACGATCTACAACTTCACGGAAATGACCCGGAACATCGGCACGTTTACCGCGGCTGGTGTAAAACTTCAGACATCCGTTGACTCCATCAAGGGTATCGCGAACCTGGCCGCCATTTCCGGCTCCACCTCCCAGCAGGCGTCCACAGCCATGTATCAGCTCTCCCAGGCGCTGGCCGCAGGCAGAGTGTCCCTGATGGACTGGAACTCGGTGGTCAACGCGGGCATGGGCGGCAAGGTGTTCCAGGACGCCCTGGTCCGCACATCCGAGCTGCTGGGCACCGGAGCCCAGAATGCCATCAATATGTATGGTTCCTTCCGGGAATCCCTTACCAGGGGCGAGTGGCTCACCACGGAAGTCCTCACGGAGACCCTGAAGCAGTTTGCCGGCGCATATACCGAGGCGGATCTGGTGCAGCAGGGCTTTACGGAGGCCCAGGCAAAGGAAATTGCCCAGATGGCACAGACGGCAGAGGACGCCGCTACGAAGGTGAAAACCTTTACCCAGCTATGGGACACCTTGAAGGAGAGCGCCCAGTCGGGATGGACCGAGACGTGGGAGATTCTGGTTGGCGACTTTGACGAGGCAAAAGCGCTGTTGACGGAAGTATTCAACACCATCGGCGGCATCATCGGCGAGTCCGCCCAGGCGAGAAACGAACTGCTCAGCGGCGGCTTGAGTTCCGGCTGGAAACAGCTGCTGGATCAGGGAATTGCCGATGAAGCGGGTTTTATAGAGTCGATCCAAGCAGTCGCCAGAGAGAGCGGCGACGCCTTTGACCAGCTGGTAGCGGATTCGGACAGCTTTACTGACGCGCTGAAGCAGGGGTTGAAGGATGGAGTAATCTCCTCTGAAACCTTGTCCGAGGCGGTCTATCATCTCCAGGGAAAGATGTCCGGCATGTCCCAGGAGGAGCGCAAGGCCGCCGGATACACCTCGGAGATGGTGGAGCAGATCGAAACGCTGGCCGACAGTCTTCGGGATGGCTCCGTCTCCATGGATGAGTTTACGGAGAAGATTCTGCGCCCCTCCGGCCGGGAGAACCTGATCCAGTCGGTCTGGAACGCGGCCAAGGGATTGGTAAGCGTTATCGCCCCGATCAAGGATGCGTTCCGCGATATTTTTCCGCCCGCCACTTCCGACCAGCTCTACGCGCTGACGGAGACGCTGCGGAGCTTTTCCGAGCGGTTGACGATTTCGGATGAAACAGCGGATAAATTGCAGCGGACCTTCAAAGGGCTCTTTTCCATGCTGGATTTGGGCCGTCAGGCAATTATGGCGGTGGTCAACGCGGTCATGCCTATGGCTGGAGGCATAGGGTCCCTAGCAGATGGTCTTCTTACGGTGACCGCCGCGATTGGCGATTTTCTGACCGGCATCAACGACGCGGCAAAGAAAGGTAAAGTCTTCAGTAAAGTGGCCCAGGGTATCGCGGATGCTCTGGGTTTCGTTGTATCAGGAATCCAAACCTTTATCGGGTTTCTCGGCGACGTCTTTGCCATCCCCGGCTTCGAGGCGTTCCAGGCGCTTCTCGGCCGCATCCAGACCCGAATCGGCCAGGTGATCGACGCAGTCGGCGGCCTGGGATTTGGGGTGGACGATGCGGTAAATACCATGGATTCCGCCGTTGGAAACAGCAAATTCCTGCAAATGCTTCAGAGCCTGTTCAACGGCGTGAAAACCATTGCCAGCGGAATCATCGGCGTGCTCGGCGGCTTGTCCGCCACGCTGATAGACGCCATTGGCAACGCTGATTTCAGCGGAGTGATTGATTTACTCAACGGCATTTCTCTGGGCGGAATCGCGGTAGGCATCACCAAGTTCATGAACAGCCTGACAAAGTCTTTCGACGATGTCGGCGGCCTTCTTGACAATGTAAAGGGTATTTTGGACGGGGTGCGGGGCTGCTTTGAAGCCTATCAGACCCAGCTGAAGGCTGGAACCCTTCTGAAAATCGCCTCCGCTATTGCCGTGCTGGCGGCCGCGATCGTAACCATTTCTCTGATTGACAGCGGCAAGCTGACCGCTTCTCTGGGCGCCATTACCGTACTGTTTGCGGAATTGATGGCTTCCATGGCCATCTTTAGTCGTATTAGTGGAGAAGTCAAGGGTGTCGTTAAAGGCACTGCGGCTATGATTGGCGTTTCCACCTCAGTTCTTCTGCTGGCCTCCGCCCTGAAGAAAATCTCCGATATCGAGCCGGAGCAGATGGTCGTGGCCCTTGCCGGGATCGCCGGGCTGATGACCGCGCTGGTGGCTGCGGCCAAAGTTTTGGGGAGCGGTTCCAGCTCCGTCATCA
>OHJQ01001473.1_pt1 | contig 10952 bp, 7 predicted proteins | sample 1568601 | NCBI WGS metagenome assembly OHJQ01 (sample SAMEA3879599, study PRJEB24766) | human gut metagenome | biome: human-associated habitat; feature: feces | place: USA | collected 1985/1987 | reverse complement strand
TACTCTCCCACCCTTTTTCTCTTTTGATGGGGAGAGTATGACCCCATTTTTGGAATTTTATACCTTCCCTTTATCTCGTGCGTCCCGTATCCTGCAATTTCACTTCACAATCCACCAAAACCTGTAAATCCTGCCAGTTTTCGCCTATCTTTGCCAAGTCTGGTGCCTGCCGCTGACATTCCGCCCAAAGACCAAACACATCCCCGGCGGTAGTTTCCTGGGCTCTTTTTATTGTATTTTCCAAATCTGTTTTTATGATGTCCCCGAAGAAATTTTCCAGTTCTCGTCTGATATTTCCATCCAACAGGGATTGTCCGCCGCTGCCTGTGAGAGCGCCGGAAACCTGCACATTGACCTGACAGGAAAGCCCTTCTTCTGTTTTGGCAAAGTCAAAAGAAACTTTGTCCTTTCGGATTTCCAAAGGCAATACCGTGCCATTCCAGTTTCCTTCGATGACAGCGCCGCTGCCTTCCCCCAGCAACAGCAAATGGGCCTGTTCTTCCGCCGCAGGCAATGAAAAAGCATAGGCACCATCTGCCAAAGCAATGCCGCCGCCAAGAGAAAGGCCTTCTTCTGTCTTTTCAATACGAGGCAGAACCGTACTGCCGCCCTGCTCACCCAATTCCGTCAGGAGCATATCCAAGTCCATGCCACGGGTCACAGCCACCTCTTGGGCGGTATTCTTATAAAAATCCCAGAGAAACAATCCCGTGGAGCTGTCCGCCTGTGCAATGGCATCCACACAGGCATCTGCGGCGTTTTCTGTACCCAGCACCATGACTTTTTCTGAGAGGGCATTCCCTCGCTCCAATTCTTCTAGAACCGCTTCAAAGGCTGCTTTGTCTGCCAGCAGGCTTTTGCCGAACACCACCGTTCGTAATTGTCCCAGATAGACCTCCCGGGAACTGCGGCTGTCGGCATCTGCCACGGCAGCTGTCAGGGTGTCCGCCGTCACAGGATAGACGCTTTGGGCATTTCCTTCAGTGGTCTTGGCAGGGGCAAAGGTCACCAGCAAGCCATCTTCTCCTTTATCAATGCCCATGGTGATAACGTAAGCCCTGTCCTCCGGGTCTCTGCCATCCCAACATCCTGTCAAAAACAACGGCAATAGGGCTATAAGGGCAAATTTAAGCTGTCTCACGACGTTTCCCCCTTTCTTTGACCATCCTTACCCCTAAAACCAAAAGAGGCAGGAGCGCCGTTGTGAGGGCGCTGAAGATAGGTTGTATTTTGTTGCGGAAATCATAAGCCGCTGCCAAGTCCTGTGGAATCATGGCACCGATAAACAACAGCGGCACCCACAGCAGCAGCCAGTACCGCCGTCCCTGTCCCCTTTGGCGGCACAGACGCACACAGCAGACACTGCCAAAAAACAGCGCCCCAGACACATACAGAAAGGCAGAAACCATCCAGAACCACAGCAGGAGGATGTCCTGTCTGCCCAGAAAAATGCCGGAAAACCGCACACGCTCCATGACCTGTACCGTAGGGAAAATCTTATGGGACAAAGCCTCTGCCCCATAAACCGTCAGGCAAAGAAATGTGGCCGCCGTCATCAGAAATGTAGTCAGCAAACAAACAGCAAAAAGGCTTTTCTGTCCTTTTTCCGGCTTTTCCAGAAAAGGCGGCAGAAACAGCAGGAATATCATCGCCTGAAACAAAGGCTGCACAAAAGCCCCGCCGCAGCCCATCCAGCTCCGGCAATTCCACAGGGAGGAAATATGCCTCCCCAGCCGTCAGTGCAACGGCAAACAACAACAGCACAAAAGGAGGAAACACAAAGAAAAACAGGATTTCCGCTCCCCTTGCCTGTCCTTCGATACCCCTTGCCACACCAAAGGCGGATAACGCCAGCAAGGTGCCCACCATAAGCCACAGGGGCGTATTGGGCAGCATGGTACTGCGAAGGATTTCCGTAAAAATACGGACTTCCAGCATGGCATCCACAGCAATTTTTCCGGCGATAAACACCGCCAACGCACTGCCAATCATACCGCCGAAGGTATTTCGCAGCCATTCCACCACTGTCCATGTAGGCTCTTTTTTGCCCAAAAGGGTCAACACCAGAGAGAAAAACGCCGCCAGCAGCCCACCGATCAGCATCACCAGCCAGCAGGCTCTGCCGCTTCCCTCTGCCAATTCCGCAGGTAAAAACAAGGACGCCGTTCCCAGAAAATAAAAACAGAACAGCGCCTGCATCTGCCGCAGGGAAATTTTATGGTTATCGGAAAACATCAGCGTTTCCCCCCTTTCTTCATGAAAATGGACTGCCGTTTCAGCCATGGCAAAGGCAGACGGAACAGGCTGTCCTCCAGATCACGATAGTGGTTTACGGAAGCGGAGCAGAAGGGATAGAGATAAGGAATCCCATAAGAAGAAAGCCCAGCCAGATGCACCACCAGAAGGAGGATACCTGCCCAGAAGCCATAAAGCCCCAATGTGGCAGAAAGGAAAATCACCAGATATTTACTCAGCCGCAGACCGGAAACCACGGAAATATTTGGAATGACAAAATAGCAAATTCCCGTGAGAGCGGAAATAATGACCACTGCCGGACTCACCAGCCCCGCGTCCACCGCCGCCGAACCGATGATGATACCCCCTACGATGCCAATGGTGGCACTTACAGGTGATGGCAGCCGCACCCCTGCTTCCCGCAGCAATTCAAAAGCCAATTCCATGGAAATGACCTCCACCGCCACTGAAAAAGGAATGCTCTGTCTGGTGGCAAAAGCTCCGGATGATACACCGTCAGCGCCAGATACAGCCCCGGCAATGCCACTGCCACAAAAGCCGCCACATACCGCATGAAACGAATGAGGCTCATAATCTCCCAGCGGTCATAATAGTCCTCTGCCGCCTGAAAAAACAGATTTAGCGTCACCGGCAGCAATATGACAAAAGGCGTATTATCCACCACCAGCACCACACGCCCCTCCAACAGTGCCGCAGCCGCTTTATCAGGGCGTTCCGTCATCTGCAATTGGGGAAAGGGCGAAAACTGCCGTTTTTCCAGAAGCTGTTCCAGCGAGCCGCAGTCCAGAATGCCATCTGTCCGCAGACGTTCCAGCTGACGTTTTGCCTGACGCAGAATCTCCGGCCGCACCAGATCAGAAAAATACATAAGGGCAACGTCGGTCTTTGTGCGGCTGCCTGCTTTGGTACGCACCACTTTCAGCCGGGTATCCTGTATCCTTCTGCGGATGAGCACCAGATTAAATGCCAGAAGCTCCGTGAAAGCGTCTTTGGGCCCCTGTACCACCACTTCTGTTTCCGTATGTCCCACACCACGGTTGGGATAGCCCCTGGTAGACGCCTGCAAGGCAAAAGAGCTCCCCTCCATAAAAATCACTGTATCCCCTGCCAGTACCCCAGCAGCGGCTTTTTCAATGGTATCCACCTGCTGCACATCACGGTTGGCAATGACGCTTTCCATGAGTCCCAAAAGCCTTTCTTCCGTTTCTGTGTCGTGACAGCGGTTCATGATGTTGGTCATGATGGCATCTTCCACAGCGGTGGTATTGACCATATTATCCACATAGACCAGAAACAGCTGTCCCTGGCCTTCTGCTGCCGCAAAATCACGGAAAACAATATCTCCGCAGTCGGCAAACAATTCTTTCATAGCAGCCCGATTGGCCGCCAGATTTTTCCCGATTTCCAAAATCCGCTCACCTGCCTTTTTGGTATAGTCTTGCTGAAAGGGAGAGAGATTATACCTTTTTTCCAAAAAGGCGCAAAAAAGCAATATCCCATTCAAAAAACATTGATTTTCCTTTTCTTTGATTTCTTAATGGGAATTGCGACGGCTGTCTTCATAAGAAAACATAACAAATAAAATCTTCATAAAGCAAGAAAGCCAAAATCCTTATCATCACAAAGGATTTTGGCTTTCTTTGTTTTCTTATGAAGATGCCCACAAAAGGAGGGCGTCCTTTTGGACGTCCTCCAGAAAACATCGGTTTGGATAAATTTTGAAAAGAAATCAGGTATGCTTTGTCTTATCTGTTTGCGTTCATGTAAACAGTTGTTGTTTTGCCTGTTGTAGGATCTGTATCCCATGTCAGGTCTGTTACGCCCAGAGCTGTTGCCAGGTCACGCATAGGCAGGAATGTTCTGTCATTTACGATTTCCACGGAAGAGCTTGTAGGGATGGAGCTGCCGTTTACATACATTACGGAAGCGCCTGCTGTCATGGAGATGATACGATCACCGTACAGGATTGTTACTGTTTTTGTTGCCTGATCCCACAGTACGTTGTTGTTGTCGATACCCAGGGATGTGGAGATTGCTCTTACAGGCAGCATTGTGTAGCCTTCTGCATTGATGTATGCAGGTGCATCCAGTTCTACTTTTGTTTCACCAGCGATCAGGTAGTTTTCGCCGATGGGAACTGTCAGTTTTGTTGTGAAGCCTGTTGTGTCGCTGCCAGCTGTTACGATATTTACAAAGCCTGTTTTTGCTGTGTAGTCGATATCGTCGGATTCATCGCCTACAAATACAGTTGTATCTTCATCTGCCAGCAGTGTCTGAGTCAGGTAGCCTTTATCTGCTGCCTTATAATCGCTGCCATCGAAGTCTTCTGCTTTTTCTGCGCTGTCTACGCCCAGCATATCCAGAGCGTACATGTTCAGGTCATAAGCACCTGCGGGCAGGTTTCTGTCCATGTACAGTGTCAGGTCAGATACTGTCAGTGTTGCAGGTTCGTCATCGCTTTCGCTGTCAACAGTGAAACGGATTTCGCCGTCTTTTGTTTTTACGTCTTTGATTTCCATACCGCTCTTGTCGTCTGCTGTTACAGATGCGTCATCGTCAAAGTCGATTTTGTCCAGTGTCAGAGCAAATTCAGTGCCTTTTTCCCACAGACCAGCTTCTGCTTCTGTGATAACAACGTCGGTAGAAATTTCTGTATTTCTGTAATCGATAGTCAGGTCATTCTGCTGTGCAGATACTGTGTAAGGTTTTACGAATTTCGCAATGGTTACTTCCTGTTCTTCCATAGCGTCGCCGGACAGTGTCAGTACAACGTCGCCTTCAAAGTCAGGGTCTGCTACCAGTGTGAATGTTACATCCATTTCGTAAGGATCGTTATCGGAGTCGTTTTCTTCAAAGATACGTTTGTCGAATTCGAAGTATTCGTATTCGCCGTTATCATACGCATCGATGAAATCTTCTCTGTCCAGATCGATGCCGTCTACCACTACATCCACGTCTGCTGCGTAAACGCCTTCAGGCAGAGACAGTGTGAATTTTTTGCTGTTGTCCCAAGCGCCTGCGAATGTTTCATCGATGGATACTTCCAGAGATTCGTGGTCGCTGTCGTCTGTGATACCTGTGTTGTCTACGTCAACGCCGCTGTAAATTACGGGTACGTCTTCGTCTTCATCAACACTCATGGATACTGCGTAGTCAACAACTGTCGCTACCTCTATGGACACGCTGTCATTGCCGGAAGCAGACACTTTGATAGTCGCTGTTGCGCCTTCTTTTGCGGAAGTTGCCTCTACCTTGATGCCGCTGATGGTCAGTGTGTCAACGTCAGCAGAGATATCGCCATCTACTGTGATCACGATTTCATCGTCTTCGTATTCTACTTCTGGTGTGATTGTAGTACCATCTGCTTTGATGGTGATTTTATTGTTGTCGTTGTTGGCAAATTCAAAGCCGCTGTTCAGTTTCAGTGTGATTTCGTCGCCTTCATCTACCACTGCTTCCATGTTTGCGCCAACGGAAGGTTCGATTTTCAGATCTTCAATGGTAACTACTTCTTCCACTGCAACGTCTTTCAGTTTTTTAACGGAAGCGTCGATGCCTTTGGATTCGATGGAAGCGTATACCAGATCATCGCCATTTGTAAGGATGATGTCACTGGAATCCACTGTTACAGTTGCCTGTGTGTTTTTGGATGTTTTTGTCAGCTTGGAAGTCAGGTTATAGGACAGTACCCAACCACGTTCCATCTGACCAGTCAGTACGAAGGACAGGTTGTCTGTGTCATACACATCCAGATCGCTGATGGTGATGGTATTGCCGGCAGCGTCTTTCAAAGGTGTTACGGTTTCATCGCTGCTGTCTGTATCAAAGACATAATTATCATTATCTGTGTCTTTTGTCAGCGCGTATGTGCCGTCGTCGTCTTTCAGATAGATCAGACCTGTCAGGTCATCTTCTGTTGTTTTGCTGCTGACAACAGTTTCACTGTCGTTTTGCAGGAAATCTGCTTTATCCAATGTCAGTTCGATTTCCGCTTCAGGTACGCTGCCGCTTGCATAGTCTGCTGTGGTAAATGTCAGCTGTAATTCAGGTGCGTCTTTCTGAGCAATAATGCCTTCAGAACCTTTTTGGTTCATTTCACCTTCTGTGTAGTTTTCAGCCCCTATCACTTTGGCAGTGGCTTTCACGTCGCCAGTGGCTGCAAATGCTGTTGCCGGCAGCAGAGAAGCTGCCATTACAGACGCCATGGCTAATGAGATAAATCTCTTCATGTCTGTTCCTCCTTTTGCTTCTGTAAAAATGTCGTTGCATAGTTATAAAACGAAGATGCATTTTTTCGCACAAAAGACATACATACCTTGAAAAATCCCCCAGACCATTGCTTCTGTTCCCTATAATTTCAAACAGAATTCATGCTCTCTTTCCCATATTCTTCAAAGCAAAATCTGCATATTTCCTGCATGTTTTGTGCGTTTGAACTTTGCAACGCTATTATATCCGCAAAAAAAAGATTGACAATAGACTTTGCCAAACTCTAATTTCAATGTAAAATTACTGAAACATAAGTGGAGAAAACCTTGATTTTCCGGGATTTCTAAAAATTACAAAAAAGGACGTTTCTCATAAAAACGTCCTTTTTTCTCATAATTTTCTTAGTATTTTCTCATTTTCGGCTTATGCGGAAGTTTTTCCTGTTGTGCCGCTGGAAAGCAGTTCTGTATTTTCGAACTGATAAATCTGCATGTCGTGGGCATATTCCAGCTGTGTCACAGCGTTCTGTGCCTGTTCCACTGCCAGGGCAGCCTGGTCTAATGTAATTGCTGTTGTATTGCCTGCTTTATAATTTACTTCTGCTGCACGCTGTGCCGCTTTTGCCTGTTCCAGTGTGGTCAATGCAGAATCATACTGGCTTTCCAAAGACAGAATGGAATTATAAGCATTCTGGATAGCAAGTTCCTTACTGTCTTTAGCGGTTTTCAGGCTCCGTTTCGCTTCCTCATAGGAATGCTTGTTATTGGCAGAGGTCGCGTTGGAGGAGGACATAGACATGTAATTCTTATTGAATTCCGCGTCTTTCACAGCCTGTTCCTGCAATTTGATGGTATAGTCGGTGTTCATTTTGCTGTTGATATACTGTGTCATGGGCTGAGGCAGCTCATAAGGGGCATATTCCACGTCATAAACCAGTGTATAGTCCTTTTCCCTGTCCTGACCGATGAAGTTATAGAAGGACAGATATTCCTGTTCCAGAGCCATTTCCAGCTTTGTCACGTTATACTGTGCCTGTTCATAATCAGAGCGAAGTTCCTGCAAATCATAGTCACTGAGCAGTCCCAGCTGGTTTTTCAGCTGACCCTGTTCCCACAATGTCTTTTTCGCTGCCATATCTTTTTTCGCCAGTTCCAGAGAGCTCTGGTCGCTGAAAATAGAAGTATAGTAATTCTTTACGGTTGCTTCCAGGGAAATTTTTGTCAGTTCTTCAGAGTAGCGGTTTTTGGTCATGCTGCTGCTGATGTTCTGGATGGAGGAATAGATGGCGTAAATATCATCATCCACCCACTGCTGATAAGATACGGTGGGCACAGAGAAAGATCCTGTGATATCCCAGATATCTTCTTTCAGATCCTGCAAATAATCGGCTGTTTCCGCCACAGAACGCAGGTCAGAGCTGTTTTTGGTAGCCAGTTCCACTGCTTCTTCATAAGTGAGTTCTTTTTCCTTCTGGGCTTCCAGAGCCTGTGCTTCTTCTATGGTCAAAATTTCCGTAGCGGGGATGGATTCCTGAGGCTTTTCTGCCGCAAATGCTGTGGTAGATACCAGCAAGGCAGCTACTGCCGTTGCCGCAACGGTTCTTCCTTTGACAAAATATTTTTTCATCTCTCAAACCTCCTATGGGTAATATCCCAAGATATGTTTATAGTAAAACCAATTATACCATATTATCCAGAAAAAAAACAGGTGCTTTCATATTTCTTAAACTTTTCTTCGGGAAAAACAAAAAAACGGTTCCTGCTTTCGGCGTATCTCTAAAAAACGAAAAAGCCGACATCCTTATAAACAAAGGATGTCAGCCTTTTTCAGATGAAATCTGCTTTCTGGGAATCGTATTTCTACCTAACTTATAGGCACTCTTTCCAAAAGGAAAAAAGGCTCCCGCGGGAGCCTTTTTTCTATACATAAGGGTTTGGAATACAACGGTTAATTATTTGCCGCCGTTCAGTGTTGCTGTTTTTGTAGCCTGATCCCATGTGATATCTGTTACGCCCAGAGCGTTGCCCAGATCTCTCAGACCCAGGAACATTCTGCCGTCTTTGATTTCAACGGATGTAGCAGCAGGGATAGGAGCAGCGTTTACATATACTACTTTCTGGCCGGAAGTCATGGAGATGATCTTGGAACCGTACATGATAGTAGCTGTTCTTGTAGACTGATCCCACAGAACGTTGTTGGAGTTGATGCCCAGAGCTACGGATACAGCTCTCAGAGGCAGCATTGTGTAACCACCAGCGTTGATGTATGCGGGAACGTCGATTTCTACTTTGTTTTCACCGGATACCAGGTATTTTTCACCTACGGGAACTACTACCTTTGTTGTGAAGGAATCTGTATCTTCACGACCTGCTGTGATGATGTTTACAAAGCCAGCTTTTGCTTTTACGCTGTAAAAATCATCGTTGATGTCAGCAACCACACGTTTTGTTGTGGATGTGCCCAGGATATCCTGAGACAGGAAACCTGTATCTTTGATTGTACCTTTCTGATCTGCAACGGATTCTCTGTTGCCGTTGTCTACACCCAGCATTACGGGAGAGAATACATCCAGGTCATAAGCACCTGCGGGCAGGTTTCTCTGCATGAACAGTGTCAGACCGGAGATTGTTACTTCTGCGGGTTTGTCATCGCTCTTAGAGTCTACTTTGAAAGTAACTGCGCCTTTTGTTGTTTTTACGTCTTTTACTTTCAGACCGCTCTTGCTGTCTACTGTTACTTTTGCATCGTCATCGAAGTCGATTTTATCCAGGGACAGAGCGAATGTTGTGTTCTTATCCCACAGACCAGCTTCTGCTTCTTTGATAACTACATCAGTAGGAACTTTAGTGTTTCTGTAATCGATCTGCATGTCATTCTGTTTTGCTTCTACTGTGAAAGGTTTTACGAATTTTGCAACTGTTACTTTCTGTTCTTTCAGAGCATCGCCTGTCAGAGTCAGAGTAACATCGCCTTCGAAGTTAGGGTCTGCAACCAGAACCAGAGTGAATTTCAGTTCAGCTTTGTCTTTCTTAGAAGGATCTGTTTCAGTCCATGTTCTTCTCTTGAATGTCAGAGCTTCGTAGTCGCCTTTATCGTAAGCGCCTTCAAACCATTTCTGTACATCAGCTACCTGCATGTTGTCAGCGGAAGGGCTCTGTACGCTAGCGATGTAAACGCCCTGAGGCAGTTTGAATGTGAAGTCTTTTGCATCGTCCCAAGCGCCGGGGAATGTTTCTTTTACAGTTACTTCCAGAGCTTCGTGGTCGCTGCTGCTTGTGATACCAACGTTTTTCACGTTAACGCCGCTGTAAATTACGGGTACGTCTGCGTCTTTATCAACGGACATTACTACTGCGGAGTCAACTACTTTAGCTACTTCTACGGAAACTGTGTCGTTGCCGTCAGCGTAAACTTTCAGAGTAGCAACTGCGCCTGCTTTAGCGGAAGTAGCTTCCACTTTCAGACCTGTGATTTTCAGAACGTCTGCGCCACGAACAACATCACCGATGTTCAGTACGATTTCATCGTCTTCGAAGCTGTCGATAGTAGGGTTACCTACGCTGAATTTCAGGTCTGTCTTTTTGCCTGCGAATTCAAAACCGTTGCTCAGTTTCAGTTTCAGTTTACCGTCTGTTTTGATGATCGCGCCAATGTTGTCGCCAACAGCGGGTTCAATCTTCAGTTCTTTCAGTTCAACCATTTCTTCAGGAGCAACATCAACAGTATCTTTTACAGAAGCTTTGATGCCTTTGCCTTCAACGGAAGCGTATGTCAGATCGGAACCGTTGGAGATTGTGATATCATCGGATTCAATAGTTACTTTTGCCTGTTTGCCTTTTGTTGTTTTGTCCATAACGGAAGTCAGGTCGAAGGCCAGAACGGAGCCTCTGTCCATTTTACCGTCGATTACAACTTCTACTTCGTCGTTATCTGTAAATTTTACAGATGCGATTTTTACTTTGTTGCCATTGTCATACACATCTGTGAATTCAACATCTTTGTCGCTTTCGCCAGCCTGTTTTGTTACAGTTTTGTCACCTTTCAGTGTGATAGACAGTTTGCCCTTGTCAGCGATTGCGCTGCCGGATTTGTAGAAATCCGCGTTATCCAGAGACAGAGTGTATTTCACTGCTGTATCGGAAGTGGAAGCGTAGTCAGCTGTTGTGAATGTCAGCTGTGCTTCGGGGCCGGATACTTTTTTGTTAACTTTGCTGGACTCGATCTCGTCCTGTGTGTAGTTCTTGGAGCCTACAACCTTAGCTGTTGCTTTTACGTCGCCGGAAGCCGCAAATGCAGTTGCGGGAACCAGGGATACGACCATAGCCGCAGCCATCACCATGGAAAGAAACTTCTTCATGGTTCATTCCTCCTTTTGTCTCGTCTTTTCATCTCTTTTTCGTTTCATAATTATACAACGAACCTGCCACTCGTCTGTACCGCCTCTCTACCGTCCGCCACAGGCAAAAACGGCACCTTGGGCACTGCGG
>OHJQ01001471.1_pt1 | contig 10971 bp, 10 predicted proteins | sample 1568601 | NCBI WGS metagenome assembly OHJQ01 (sample SAMEA3879599, study PRJEB24766) | human gut metagenome | biome: human-associated habitat; feature: feces | place: USA | collected 1985/1987 | reverse complement strand
ATTTAAAACTATATCTGGTTTCACACCACTGACTATAATATACTTATTTTTCTCGAATATCAATAATTGTTAAAAGGTTGTCAAGATGTTCGCAAAAAAATCCAATCCATGATATTTCATGGCACAATAAAAGGAACCGGATTAATATTTTCCGATTCCTTTTATAATGATCACTATTTATTCGTTTAAGGAGTATTTATCATGAAAAACCATTTACTCTGCAAGTGCCTTAAATGCCTCATCAAGATCCTCAATTATATCATCCACATTCTCAGTTCCGATTGAAAGACGGATTGTGTTTGGCTTGATTCCCTGATCTAAGAGCTCTGCTTCATTGCACTCTGAGTGTGTGGTAGAAGCCGGATGTATAGCAAGTGACTTAACATCAGCTACGTTTGCAAGCAGTGAGAAAAGCTCAAGGTTGTCAATAAATTTCTGTGCTTCCTTTGCTCCACCCTTAATCTCGAATGTAAATATAGAGCCGCCTCCGTTAGGGAAGTATTTCTTGTAAAGCTCCTGCTGCTCTTTATCCTCTGAAATAGATGGATGATTAACCTTCTCTACGAGTGGCTGATCCTTTAAGTACTGAACTACCTTGAGTGCATTCTCAACATGACGCTCCACACGAAGCGAAAGTGTCTCAAGTCCCTGCAGGAAGATAAATGAATGAACAGGTGAAATTGTTGCTCCTGTATCACGAAGTAAAATTGCCCTGATATATGTCGCAAATGCTGCCGGTGCGCAATCCTTTGCAAAGCTTACTCCGTGGTATGATACGTTTGGCTCTACAAGCCATGGCCATTTATCATTCTGTGTCCAGTCGAATTTACCGCTGTCAATTATAACTCCACCAATTGTTGTTCCGTGTCCACCGATGAACTTTGTTGCTGAGTGAACCACGATATCAGCACCGTACTCAATCGGACGGACAAGATATGGTGTAGCAAAGGTATTATCTACGATAAGTGGGATTCCTGCCTCATGCGCGATATTTGCAATTTTTTCGATATCTACCACCTCTGAGTTTGGATTTCCGAGTGTCTCTATTTCAATAGCTTTTGTATTCTCTTTGATGGCAGCCTTGATTCCATCATAATCGAATGGATCTACGAATGTAGCCTCAATTCCGTAATCAGGAAGTGTGTGTGCCAAGAGATTGTATGTACCGCCGTAGATATTCTTTGCTGCAACGATATGGTCACCTGCGTGTGCTACTGCCTGGAAAGCATATGTGAGTGCCGCTGCTCCGGAACCAACAGCAAGTGCTGCCACGCCACCCTCGAGTGCTGCAATTCTTCTCTCGAATACATCCTCTGTAGGGTTTGTCAGTCTGCCGTAGATATTTCCTGCATCTCTGAGTCCGAATCTGTCTGCAGCATGCTCACTGTTATGGAACACATATGATGAAGTAAGGTAGATTGGAACTGCTCTCGCATCTGTAACCGGATCAGGTGTTTCCTGTCCTACATGTAACTGTAATGTCTCAAATTTTAAATTTCTGTCTGCATAATGTTTCTTGCTCATATTAATATCCTCCTATTAATGATATGTTAATGTTATTTGTTTTTAATTTTAATTCCGGGATGCTGTTCCCTTGAACTAATCATATCATATCATCTTTCTAGGAAAAGTGTTAATACTTATAACTGAGAGCTTGCTATAAATATATTTTATAAGCAATTGTTTTCCAAAACATCAGAAAGCTCTCTAGTAGCTGCACCAACATCCATGTTATTTACTGCATAATCACATATCTGGCGGTTGCGTTTCTCTGCATCTATCGACAGAATACGCAGTGTCTTTTCTTCTATTGAGTAATCCTGTTCTATGATATCCCGGATTAAAAGCTCCTTATCACGTGCCACATACACTATAACAGTAGGAAAATGGCGCTTCATGGCAATGGCGCCGCACATGTCAAGCGGCATCACGACAAAGTGTCCCTTTGCAAGCACCGCCTCTATATCCTCCATTTTGGTGCCATACTGTATTCCTGCGTATCTTGTCTTTTCAAAGAAATCCTGTGCATTGAACTCCTCCTCCGTCAGGTACCTATGCTTATCTCCGGGCTTGGTACAGTATGTTTTCGGATTCTCAAACTGCTCCATGGCGCACAGGCTGTCTGAGAGCGCTGTCTTTCCTGAGCCTGATGGTCCGACAAGCGCCACAACTGACGGATTCTTTATATTTTTATTTCTATATAATGACGCATTTATTATCTGCTCCACGAGATATACAAACTCTGTGATATTATTGACCGATAACAGTCCTGTCATTTTTGAATTCCACGGCTTTCGCATGAGCACGGGATATGTGGCCGGTGTCTCAAGCACATTGTGTATGGCATCATCTAAAATAATATCAAACTGCACGAGATTTTTCGCATTGCCAAGTATGATATTTTCTGTCGGGAAATCAGGAAATGCCTCCATTATCTGACTCGCCCTCACTCCCATGAAGCCCGGTGCCACCGCCGTGATAAAATATACCTCTCCGATATCCATGAGCTTTCTTATCATCCGCTTTGTCTCTACTGTAGGCTTCTGCCTCTCGTAAAGTGTATTATCCCGGTAAAATTCCTTTATGACAGAGGCTCTGCCGGTATTCTCCCAGGAATCTATATCCTCCAATTCAAGCGGTGGGGTGATATTATATTTTTTGTTTGCCATATCTATGGCTATACTGTTGAATGGGGCTGTCACATCATCCCAGTCAAGTCCTATTTTAGGTCTTATCATGCTTATCCCTTTCTGTTTCGTAACTATTTATAACAAAAAGACCTGCAACAACTGCAAGTCTTAACAAGTAGCGAGGGAGAGACTCGAACTCTCAACCTCCCGGGTATGAACCGGACGCTCTAGCCAGTTGAGCCACCTCGCCATATTGATTGATATCCTTTAAAAGGATGGGACCTACAGGGCTCGAACCTGTGACCCTCTGCTTGTAAGGCAGATGCTCTCCCAGCTGAGCTAAGATCCCATGTCGTCAACCGACTTGATTATTATATACAGTCGGCACCTTATTGTCAACAACTTTTTTTTATTTTATTAAAAAAATTTTTAACTATTCAGAAGTCTCTCCACAAGCTTCACGCACTCTGCCGCATCCTTTGAATATCCGTCGGCTCCTATCTCGTCTGCAAAGCTTTGTGTAATGCAGGCTCCACCGATTACAACCTTACTCTTACAGCCCTTTTCCTTGCAGATTTCCACTACATCCTTCATGCGCATCATGGTGGTGGTCATAAGAGCTGACAGTCCGATAACTGCCGCATTCGTCTCAATCGCCTTGTTGACAATATCCTCACAAGGCACATCCTTTCCCATATCAATCACGTTGTAGCCATAGTTTTTAAGCATAAGCACAACAAGGTTCTTTCCTATATCATGGATATCCCCCTCCACCGTTGCAATGACAAGAGTCGGCATATCATCACCTGAGTCCTTCTTTTCAAGTAACGGCTCCAGATGCTCTATAGCAAGCTTCATAGTATTTGCGCTGCCGATAAGCTGTGGCAGGAAATATTTCTTCTGGTTGAAAAGCTCTCCCACCTCATTAATAGCCGGAATCAGGCTGTTATTAATAATCTCGTCAGGCTTTGCCCCATCAGAAAGCATTTTCTTTACTTCATCAATTATACTGCCCTTGTTTCCCTTTAAGACAGCCTGAAATACCGCATCCTTACTGCCCGCTGCGCATGTGCTGTTTGAAGCAGACGCATCATTGTCCGACTTTTTCACAACAACAGTCTCATATTGGGCCTTTTCCTCCGCAAGCCTGCTCATGCGCTCGATGTATGCTATATCGCTGTCAGGTCTGTCGAGCAGCATATCCGATGCAAATGCAGCATTCATCAAAAGCTCCTGTGATGGATTGGCAATGGCCATGGTGAGTCCTTTGCATATGGCCATTGTAAGAAACGCTGTGTTCACGTACATACGCTCAGGCAGTCCGAAGGATATATTTGAAAGGCCGCATATTGTAGGAAGCTTTTTCTCATCCTTACAGTACGCAATGGTCTCATAGCACTCGATTGCGGCCTTTGGATTTGCACCTATTGTCGCAACAAGTCCATCCACTACGATATCCTCATGTGCCATTCCAAGCGAAAGTGCCTTGTCATAAATAGTATTTATAATCTGCTTTTTCTCCTCGACATCCTTTGGCAATCCTGCATCCGAAAGTGGTAAGAGTATGAACATCGCTCCGTATTTTGCCGCAAGAGGCAGAAGCTTTTCCATCTTCTCAGTCTCAAGAGAAATGGAATTGATGAGAGCTCTTCCCGGATAAATCTTAAGAGCCTCCTCTATTACCTCCACATAGCTTGAATCAATACAAAGAGGGCAGTCCACGGTTGATGAAACCTCATATATAACCGATTTCATCATCTCCTTCTCATCGATACCATTCATGCCCATATTGATATCAAGTATTCCCGCACCATTTGTCTCCTGCTCCATAGCCATCTGGCGCACCAGGTCAAGCTTTCCCTCACGAAGCTGTGCCTGCAGCTTTTTCTTGCCTGTAGGGTTGATTCTCTCTCCGACCACGGTAAAGTTTCCATCTAAGTCAATCTCTACATTCTTTCGTTCGGATGCAAGCACTCTTCTATGATGCTCAAGCGGCTTATGAACAGGCATTGACTTTACGGCCTCTGTGAGTGCACGGATATGCTCCGGCGTGGTGCCACAGCAGCCTCCGACAATGGATGCACCTGCCTTCACAAGCCCTCTCATCGCATCGGCAAACATATCCGGAGTCATCTTGTATACAGTTTTACCATCCTCAAGCTCCGGAAGCCCGGCATTTGGCTTTGCAATAAGAGGCACTGTAGAATACTCTGCCATTTTCTCAACCAGCGCTATCATCTCAGCAGGTCCCGTCGAGCAGTTCACACCGATAGCATCCACTCCAAGTGACTGCAGCACAACAACTGCTGTCTCCGGCGGTGTACCAAAAAGAGTCCTGCCATCCTCGTTGTAGGTGAGTGTCACCATAATAGGCAGGTCGCTTACCTCTTTTATCGCAAGCACTGCCGCTCTGCACTCCTGAAGACTCATCATTGTCTCAACCACAAAAACATCTGCGCCCGCCGCATCAAGGATCCTCGCCTGCTCCTTGTACACCTCCAAAAGCTCCTCAAACATCAGATCCCCGAGTGGAAAAAGCTGTCTGCCGGTCATCGTCATATCTGCTGCTACAAGTGCCCTATCCCCGACAGCCTGCTTTGACAGGCCAACAAGCGTGGTGTTTATCTCGTTAATTTTTTCCTGTAAACCATATTCTAAAAGCTTAATCCTGTTTCCTGTAAATGTAGGTGCATAAACAATATTCGTGCCGTTATCGACATAAGCCTTCTGCAAATCAAGAATCACCTGCGGATGCTCCATCACCCATTCCTCCGGACACACACCTACAGGCATGCCCGCTGCCATCAGGTTTGTACCGGTCGCTCCATCCAGGATAACTATGTTTTCTCTGATATATTTTCTGAATTCTTCTCTTGTCATTTCGTTTCCTTTTCTGTTTCAGCTGTTATTCACTCCACAGTGTAAAATATTTCAAAGCAAAAGCTATGTGCTCTTCATCCTTGAAATTTGTGAAAATTTATATTATCATTGTAACCGATTTTAAAACACAAAAATCAATAGTCTATTCACCATAATATACTAAAACACTATATTTTTCAAACAAAAGAAAGGATTTCTTATGAAACTTATTGCTTTAGATCTTGACGGAACACTTTTCAACAACAAAAGTCAGATATCCAAGGAAAATATAAAAGCTATAAAAGAGGCAACTGCTGCCGGAATAAATGTGGTCATCTCCACCGGCCGTCCATTCGGAGGGCTGCCGTTTGAGGCAATTAAGGACACCGGCATCCGCTACGCTATCACTGCAAACGGAAGTGCAATCTACGAGATTGACACCCAAAAATGTCTTTACGAAAACTGCCTTTCTGATGAGACAGCGTTTTCAATAATCGATTACCTGATGACAAAGCGCGTTCATATGGATGCCTTCATAAACGGCTGTGGCTATTCTCCATACAAGTGTCTCGAGGATGCAAAGGATCTCAAAATGCCTCCTTCTATAAAGGAATACATCATGACAACCAGAAAACGTGTGAACGATATCACTGAAATGATGCGCGAAAACAATTACCATATGCAGAAAATGACCATCAATTTCCCAAAGGATGTAGATGATAACTACTACTGCCGCGACGAAGTATTTGAGCATCTGAAAAAAATCCCTGAAATCACGCTCGTAAGCGGTGGCTACGGTAATCTGGAATTCACAAAAGCAGGCGTTGACAAAGGTGTGGCACTTCATAAGCTGGCTCAAATCCTGAATATAGCAGCTGATGAGACAATGGCTGTCGGTGACACCGAAAACGACATGGCTATCGTAAAAGCCGCACACATCGGCGTGGCCATGGGAAATGCAACCGATGAGCTTAAGGCACAGGCTGATTACGTCACCGACACAAACGAAAATGACGGCGTAGCCAAGGCTATCCGCCACTTTATGGGTTAATCTCACAAATTTAATATAACGATACCGGTCATATAAGAGTATAATAGTTGTTTAGCGCAAAATAGCTGTTTAACACACAATAAATAATCACCTGTCATATATATCCAAAGAAGCACATATACTTCTAAGACAACATATGACAGGTGATTTTTTGATTGTAAAAAAATATTTATCCAACCCACTTGTGACCGGAACTATTTTCCTGACACTTGCCGGTACAACCAGTCGGTTTATGGGTTTTTTCTTTCGCATATTTCTTAATAACGTCATGGGCTCAACAGGTCTGGGACTCTATCAGCTTGTGATTCCACTCATGTCCGTATGCATGTCACTCTGCTGCAACGGCTTTCAGACTGCCACATCAAAACTTGTTGCCGAAAAGCCTCAAAACAGGCAGATTATACTCATTTGCGCAATAATTATGTCAGCCACCATTGCTCTTTTACTCACAATTATTATGTATTCCAATGCCAACTACATAAGCATTTGTATTTTAAGTGAGTCACGCTGCACAGAGCTTGTCAAGGCGCTGTCCTTTTCCATTCTGCCCGCTGCTATCCATTCCTGCATAAACGGATACTATTATGGATTGAAAAAAGCAGCCGTTCCAGCTGCCACTCAATTAATTGAGCAGACCGCACGCATTGGCACCTGCTATCTGATATACTCAATACTATCTGACGGTGGCAGCTGCTTTAAGCCTGTATACTCTATATACGGTATCGTGGCAGGCGAAGCGAGCGCAACCGTCTTTTCCGTTATCACAATAAAAAAAGATTTCTCATACTTTAAAATATCCGTCAAAAGCCTGAAAACAACAGCCTATGGCATGGCTGCGCTTTTCATCCCTTTATCACTAAACTACATATTGACAAGCTTTTCATCCTCCGTCGAAAATGTGCTTATCCCGAGAACTCTTAAGCTCTACGGACTATCACCGGCATTGGCCCTTGACATATTCGGAACCATTTCCGGACTCACCCTTCCTGTGCTTTTATTCCCCGGTGTGCTTTGCAGCTGTGCCTGCGTGATGCTTCTGCCATCTGTTTCTGAAGCAAATGCCGCCGGAAAGGATACAAAAATCACAAAAACCATAAACTCCTGTGCCTTATTCGGACTATGCTTTGGTCTTATCTTTACATGCATATTCTATCTGCTGTCGGATTTTATAGGGGATTTTCTTTTTTCATCGAAGCTTTGTGGATATTTCCTTAGAAGACTGTGTTTTCTGTGCCCACTGATGCACATAAGCGGAATGCTCTGCAGCATACTGCACGGTCTGGGTAAAGCAAAGCAGGTGCTCTTTGTCAATCTGCTCACCTGTGCGATAAGAATTCTTATGATTATGCTTCTCGTACCCCACTATGGGATAGATGCATATCTGTGGGCTATGCTTGTGTCGCATGTGTTTATGACACTTGCTGTCGGGATTCTCACCTGCCACACAGCACACAAATAAAAAAAGCCTGCACATACTCCAGGCATACCGGAATATGTGCAGACTCATAAAATTACAGATTATACACGTGAAAGGTACTCACCTGTTCTTGTATCAATCTTGATAACATCATCTGTCTCAACAAAAAGTGGTACATAAACTGTAGCACCTGTCTCAACTGTAGCAGGCTTTGTAGCACCTGTTGCTGTATCACCCTTGAAGCCAGGCTCTGTCTCTGTAACAGTAAGCTCAACGAAAAGTGGTGGCTCAACTGCAAATACATTGCCCTTGTGTGAACAAACCTTACACATCTCGTTCTCTTTTACAAACTTGAGAGCATCGCCAACCTCATCCTTTGGTAAGTCAATCTGGTCATATGTCTCAACATCCATGAAATGATAGAAATCATCATCTGCATAAAGATACTGCATATCCTTACGATCAATGTGTGCTGTAGGGCATTTCTCTGTTGGACGGAATGTCTTCTCAACAACACCACCACTGATGATATTCTTTAACTTTGTACGTACAAATGCTGCACCTTTTCCTGGTTTAACATGCTGAAATTCGATAATCTGATAGATGTTTCCCTCGAACTCGATAGTAACACCGTTTCTGAAATCTCCTGCTGAAATCATTAGTTACTTCCTCCTTAAATCGTGCGAGCCTAAGCTCTCTCATTCGTCCATTTTACAATAAAAAACAATACATTTCAAGTATTTATTTTCTATTGCATGAATTTGTATTGGTTTTATATTAGTTTCTTGCCTCGATATCCGATATCATAGCTATTCTCTTTGCGTGTCTGCCGCCCTCAAACTCGGCTGTCAGATAAGCCTTTACGATATCCTTTGCAAGCTCAACACCTACAATCCTCTCACCAAAGGCTATGATATTGGCATTGTTGTGCTGTTTTACAAGGCGTGCTGTGGCTGTGTCTGAGCAAACTGCCGCACGGATTCCGTTGACCTTATTGGCTGCTATTGAGATACCCACACCGGTACCGCATATCAGTATTCCGCAGTCAAACTCGCCTGACGCCACTGCATTAGCCACCTTCTCACCATACTCCGGGTAATTGCAGCTCTCACTTGAATCTGTGCCGAAGTTGGTCACCTCGTGACCCATGCTCTCAACGTACTCCATTATTGTCTTTTTAAGCTCAACTGCTGCGTGATCGTTTCCGATTGCAATCTTCATAATATATATGCCTCCAAATTTTAAATTATTAGTTAAAAATTATTTATTTACTTTCTTTAAATGCCTCTTGTAGCATGCAATTACAGGCTTTTCAATAAAGCGCTTAAGCACAATCTGTATCTCCTCATGCGGGTCAATAGGTGCTACAAGTATTGATCTGATGCCCGTAAGATTGGCTCCGATGATATCCGTAAATATCTGATCTCCCACAAAAAGAGTGTTTTTCGTATCTGTGCCAAGCCTCTCCATTGCTGTACGATAGCCTGATGGCTTGGGCTTTCCTGCCTTGTAGATATACTTTATCCCAACCTGCTTAGCAAAGCTCTTCACACGCGGCTCCTTGTTGTTTGAGAGCACAAGGCACGAAAAACCAAGCTCCTTAAGGTGCTTAAACAAAGCAATCGCCCGCTCATCAGCAGGCGAACCATGAGTCACAAGGGTGTTGTCGATATCAAAAATAATGCCCCTGTAGCCCTCCTTATATAATTTATCAAAATCTATGCTGTATGTCGAGTCAATGTACTCTCCCGGGTATAAAAAACTCATAGTATAAAATTCTCTGTCTCCCTGTTAATCTGTTCATTCAAGGCTGCCTGCTGCATAACGGTGACATCCGCACTGCCAACAAAACGCTGATACTGCTGCAATACCTTATCCTTGTCTAAATCGGATACAGCCTTTGCGACATCAAGTGTGCTGATATCACTGTCAGCACCCTTAAGCTCATAGCTCGCATTGGAATCATATGTATTTGCATAATCAAGCGAGGTAAAGCTCTGCCTTGCCCTTGCAGCCTCATGATCAGCCGTATCATCAGCAATGGATTGCTGTGAAGCTGTGTCATCCACTGCCTGCTTCGAACTCATAATCTGGCTGTTTCTAAGCTCGTTTACCCTTATGGAATTGTATGAATAAAAGCCTTCGCTCGGGCGAATACCGGAAATGTTCATACGCACCTTCCCATCATGTTTTAAATAAATCCTGCTGCCTAAACACTATTTGGTGTCAAGCATCTTTTTAAGCTCTGTCATAAATGTATTGACATCCTTAAACTCTCTGTAAACCGACGCAAACCTCACATATGCTACCGCATCAAGGTCCTTTAATCTGTCCATAATCAGCTCTCCGATGAGTGATGTAGGGATTTCCTTTTCCTCTCTGGCAAAGATTTCTATCTCGACCTCATCTACAAGCTTTGAGATTGTATCTGCTGAAATCGGTCTCTTGTGACATGCAAGAAGCACGCCCTTTTATTATCCTTTTTTATAACGATGAGCGGGATTGTCTCCACCTTCTCATATGTAGTGAAACGCTTGCCGCAATCATCGCACAGCCTTCTGCGCCTGATAGAACTGTTGTCATCAGCCGGTCTTGAGTCTATTACCCTTGTGTTGTCACTACTGCAAAATGGACACTTCATGCTGTACCCTCCGTAGGTATCATATAGTATGAAGAAGCAAAATATCTTTGTTTCTCATTATAATACTTCAAATCATCATCTGTATTTAAAAAGACCTATACATATTTTAGTATATATATACTAATTTTCGTTGTCAATATGTTTTGTACTGATTTTGACTTTTTATAATTTTTTTGTATTTATAAAATCATAACAGCTTGCGCCGCATATCAGACTCACATATATTTACCAATATTATATCGGGTCCAATCTTCACAATCTTAACCCATGGAATACAATATTCATAATCTCTGCAAAATATTCCCATATATTTTCCCGGTCCCGGCACGATAATCGCACAGATTTTGCCACAGACCGGATCAAACTCCAAATC
>OHJQ01001467.1_pt1 | contig 10998 bp, 9 predicted proteins | sample 1568601 | NCBI WGS metagenome assembly OHJQ01 (sample SAMEA3879599, study PRJEB24766) | human gut metagenome | biome: human-associated habitat; feature: feces | place: USA | collected 1985/1987 | reverse complement strand
ATCCGAAAAAATCATGAGCTCGTGCTCTCTTGCCACATCAACTATCTGCTGCAGCACCTCCCTTGGATAGAGCGCTCCTGTAGGGTTATTAGGATTTATTATTACGATTGCCTTTGTCTTGTCTGTAATCTTCTTTTTGATATCCTCTATGTCCGGATACCATTCTGACTGCTCATCACAGATATAGTGCACTGCCGTGCCTCCCGCAAGTGTAACGCAGGCTGTCCAAAGCGGATAGTCCGGTGCCGGCACCAGCACCTCATCACCATTGTCAAGAAGCGCTGACATGCTTAAGTTTATAAGCTCGCTGACTCCGTTTCCGGTGTAGATATCCTCAACCGTCACATTAGGAAGCTTTTTGAGCTGTGCATATTGCATGATTGCTTTTCTTGCAGAAAAAAGTCCCTTGGAGTTGGAATACCCCTCACAGTCCGTGAGCTGGCGAGACATATCATATATCACCTCATCAGGTGTCCTGAAGCCAAACGGCGCAGGATTTCCTATATTGAGCTTCAACACATTTGTGCCGTTTTCCTCCATGCGGGCCGCCTCATCCACCACCGGTCCTCTAACATCATAAAGCACATTATCTAATTTTCTGGATTTTCCAAATTCTCTCATCCTGACAATCTCCTTTTATTTTCGTAACAATTCCTGTATCCGTAATCATATCCTGCTAGCCTAAAAGCTCAAAAACAGCCTCAGCGTCAAATACCACCTGCTTTACCTTATCAACCTCTATCTGATAAAGTGCATTTGCAGCCAGATGCTCTGCAGCCTGCTCGAGATCTCTTATGCCCGATGTGTTCTCGTGAAGCTTAATCACTGCATCAAGTCCGTCCTCTGTGAGAACGCACTCCTCCTCCTTCATTCCCATTCGCTCAAATACCTTGCGCAGGGCAAATCTCTGGAAGATGACCTTCTTCTCTTCATCGGTATAGTCCAGAATATCAATCACTGCAAAACGTGACATAAGCGGTGCAGAAATCTGGGATTTATCATTGGCTGTTGCAATCGGATATACTCCGACGGTCGGCACCATACACTCCATATAGTTGTCTGTAAAGCCCAGATTGTCAAGCAGTGTCAAAAGTACATCTGCAGGATTTCCGTTGCCGTTTTTGCTTGAGGCCTTGTCGAGCTCATTGATGATAAATACAAGATTTGACTCTCCTGCCTGTGAAAATGCCTCCATAATGATTCCCGGCTTTGCGTTTGAATAGATTCTTGAGCTTCCTGTGAGCTGCTCTGCATCATTTATGGAGCTCATATCGAGTGTGGTCCATGGAAGCTTGAGTATACGTGCAACAGCATATGCAATCTGTGACTTTCCGGTTCCTGCCGGTCCACAGAGCAGCAGTCCGTAGGCAGGAAGTGTATGAGTCCTGTTTATCTGGATAATAGTCTCAATGATTCTCTGCTTCACACTCTCCATGCCATAGAGCTCCTCATCGAGTATGCGCCTTGCCTCCACAGGGTCAATTGCCTCAAAGTAATTTCCCTTCCACTGGATATTCATCATGATGGAAAGTGCTCTCTGCGCATGGCGTCTCTCCTCAGGTGATACCTCGCTTGAACGCGCAACTGCCAGATTTCTTCTGGCCCACAGCAGTATATTGTCAGGCAGTGTACGGCCTGCACAGGTCATGAAATCTGTGATGCTCTGTATACTGGTGAGCTTCATGCTGTCGCCCTCTTCCTCGTAATCATCGAGGTCAGGTTCATCCTCAGGCATGGTGCTGGCAAAGAGCCTTTCCATCATATACTGCAGGAATCCATCCTCTGCAGACAGCTTTGTGCCTCTGCCGAGAGACACCTCCCTCACCCTGTATACTGCGTATCCATCAGGTGTATTGGCTCCTGAAAGCTGTACCTTTATGTGATTTTCGCCAAGCCACTTAAAAAGGCTAACGAAGCGGGAATCAATGCGCAGGATATCTGCACTGGTCACCCCATCACCATCCTCAAATTCAAAGGATGTACGCTTTATCGGATTTGTAAACATACCGAGCGCATGATGCGCCCACTCCTTTTGCTTATTGTCTATCACAACAATCGGTTTATCGGCCGATGCCTTTGTCTCTGTCGAATGAAATGTCTCATATGTACACTCCGGATGCTCGTTTGCTACCGGTGTATCGCTAAAATCAAATACTGGCATTTTTATTCCTCTCTTTTCGTAATTGTATTCTTCATCATATCCTGTCAAAGGCTATGTCTTGTACCACCTCGCCCGCGATGATAAGTCCTGCCACTGATGGTACAAATGCAAGGCTTCCGGGAATATCCCTGCGCTCTGTGCACTTGTGTTCGGCACCCGGCGGGCAGATGCAGTTGGTTCTGCAGTTTATAGACATATCCTCTATCGGTCTTGTAGGCTTCTCCTCAGAGTATACCACCTTGAGCTTTTTCACGCCACGTTTTTTAAGCTCACGGCGCATGACCTTTGCAAGAGGACACATGCTGGTCTTATATATATCAGCCACCTTAAATGCACTTGCATCCAGCTTATTTCCCGCTCCCATGCTGCTTATGATAGGGACATTTTTCTCCTGTGCCTTCATGACAAGCGCAATCTTTGCTGTGACCGTATCAACCGCGTCAACTATATAATCATACTCTTCAAACGGAAATTCATCAGCATTTTCCGGCAAAAAGAAGCACCTGTGCGTCACGACACTGACATCAGGATTAATATCATGAATCCTCTCCTCCATCACATCTGTCTTGTATTTTCCTATGGTCTTTCGGGTTGCAATTATCTGCCTGTTTAGGTTTGTAAGACACACCTTGTCATCATCGATAAGGTCAATCGCTCCCACGCCGCTTCTGACTAGTGCCTCGCAGACATATCCGCCCACTCCTCCTATTCCAAATACTGCGACTCTTGCGCCCTTTAGCCTATCCATCGCCTCTTTTCCAAGCAAAAGCTGTGTTCTTGAAAACTGATTTAACATTTATTTCTCCTTTTCATCCCTGACCACGCCGACACCGGCAGAAATCAGGAGTCTTACTGTATCCTTAAGCATGCTCCAGTCAGCCTTTGACAGCTCATCGGCAGCCTTTATCATCTCAATGAGCTGCTTAAATGACATCTGGTCAAGGTTCTCAAAATTGGAGTCCGATGCTATTGAAAAAAGCACATTTACAAACTGCTTTCGCTGCGCCTCATCCATGCTTCCTATCCAGTTTCTGAGTGTCTTGTCAAGGCGCACACTGTTTTTGTCCAGCCCATCCGCCTTTATGATACTTCCGCCCATTATCTCCCATGAAAAAGCATCATGCTGCAGCGGCCCCGAATTACGGCTTCTTACCACCTCATAATTGTCCACATGCTCAAGCAATAAGCCAACAATAGACGACTGCGGCAGAAATGTCTCTATTCTGTCAAAAATTCTTTTGTAGCCTGCCGTATATATCATCTTGTGATTGAAGCCCGGTCCGTCAAAATTAAACACCTTAATAATGACATCCTGCACCTCTTTATCCACATGCATGGCGGCAAACACTGCCAGATTTCCACCCTTTGAGTGTCCGCCTATCCACAGCTTTCTTGTATCGATGCTTGTATTGATGCTTTTATTGTTGATATTTTCATCATCTAAAGCTTTATCATTTATGGCTTTTTCATTTATGCCCCTATCATCATTGCATATATATGCTGCCACCTGCTTTAAATATTTTTTCGCCTTGTTCTGTCCCGGTGTCTCATCGAGATAGCTTAGATTAAAGTTTTCCTTCCAGCCGACCACGGAATGGTCTGTACCACTGTAGGAAATGAAATATGTGCCGTCAGGCAGTTCTATCGTAACCGCAGAAAACTGCGACTCCTCTTTTTCACTAATATCGTATATATAATATCTCAAAATGCAGTCAGCATAGCGCCTTGAGTGCGCCAGCTTTTGAAGCAGCCTCGCGGAGTGGCGGAAAAGATTAGGCATCTGCTCAATCTCATCATCACTGTGGTCCGCGCAGTAAAGGCTTGAAAGCTGTTTTATCGTAAGGTATGACTTCTTTGCATCCGGCATATATGGCTTCATCTGCACATAAATAAGCTGTGAAAAAATCAGTCCGTCCACCTCATTTACATGCACCTCATCAAAGCCTATATCTCCACGCCAGTCAATATAATCCATGATATCTGCCATACAATGCCCTCCTGAAATATATCTGTCTTATTCATCATAGTGATCTAGGAAGCTGTGCTTTATGCCATCCTTTTTATATGCTACAACCGTAGCCAGATTTACATTCTCCACGCTCTTAAATATATTTGCCTCGACAAAAGGATTCACCTTTTTAAGATTAGCGATGAGCTGCTTTATCTCAACACGCTTTGAGCGGTTTTCCTCATTATTGCAGGTGGTACAGGTATCTGTAAACTTGCAGGCACACTGTATGAAATGCAGACCGTTGTAATCACGCCATGCCTTTATATCGTCCTCCCTGACCAGGTAAAGAGGCCTGATAAGCTCCATGCCCTCAAAGTTTGTGCTGTGAAGCTTAGGCATCATGGTCTGTACCTGTGCACCGTAGAGCATGCCCATGAGTATCGTCTCGATAACATCATCATAATGATGTCCGAGCGCAATTTTGTTGCAGCCCAGCTCCTTTGCAAATGCATACAGATGTCCTCTTCTCATCCTCGCACATAAATAGCATGGCGATTTTTCTATATCATATACAGCATCAAATATATCTGACTCAAAAATAGTGGCAGGGATGCCAAGGTTCCTGCAGTTTTCCTCTATGACATGCCTGTTTGCCTCATTGTAGCCCGGATCCATGACGAGAAACTTCACATCAAAATCAAACTTGTTGTGATGCTTAAGCTCCTGAAAAAGCTTTGCCATGAGCATGGAATCCTTACCTCCCGAAATACACACCGCAATCTTATCCCCCGGCTTTACAAGCTCATAGGTATTTATCGCCTTTGTAAACTTGCGCCAGATGGATTTCTTAAATTTCTTTCTGATGCTTTGCTCCACATCTGCCTTTATATCGCGCTCTGCCACCTCATCCTCTTTCATGGCATCAAGCAGCCAGCTTATATAGCCTCCCTTTAAGCTTGCCGCATCAAAACCTTTTTCTGTGAGATACTCTGCCACATCCACACTCGTCTTACCACGGCTGCAGACTATGACAAGCTTCTTATCATGCAACACCCTCTCATCTGACTCTATTTCATCTGCCTGAATATTGAGTGCTCCCTTTATGGCACCGTGCGCCACCTCTTCCTCACTTCTTATATCTATTATCTGATAGCTGTTACTATCCAGCTTTTTAACTTCTTCTATACTAAGCTGCATTTTATTTCTCCTATATTATTTCCGCAATGACTTTATTTCCTGAAATATCCTGTACTCATAATATGCCGTCACCACAAGGATGAGCCCTATCATAATGAGGCTGTATACATCGCGGATTGCTATTCCAAACGCATCACACACGCATGGCACTAAAAGCCCCGCAGTAAAAACAAGCTTTACAAACGTCAAAAGCCTGAGCGAATATTTTCTGATATTGCCCACACACAGCTCCGCTGCTATGTGATTTAGCTTTTCCGGATAATGCTGCAGCCATGTGATTGCAATGTATACAAGCAAAAGCACAAGTATATTGGCCACAAACTTAAATACCTGTATGTGATAGCACACTCCATAATAAATCTGTAAGCCTATATACGCAAGAGCTAAAAGCGCATCTATTGCCTCAAGCACCGCCGAAGCAAAGGTCATATCTCTTTTTCTCATATAAATCTACTACCTTTCATTAACACCTTAAACACGTAAAAATAAGGTAAAACGATATTGTTTCTCTTTAAACTATCTAATTTTATCATATTATGGACTATCTTTCTAGAAAAATTGTGATATAATAATCAGGTTAAAGGAATTTTATTTAAAAATTAATAATACAACGAGGTTTAATCGAAAATGAGCAAATTAACAATACCAAAGAACTATTCTTCGGCACTGAATCTTCACGATACACAGCTTGCCATCAAAACTGTTAAGGATTTCTTCCAGGGCATGCTCGCACAGCGTCTTTCCCTGACACGTGTTTCAGCACCGCTTTTCGTTGATCCTACCACAGGCTTAAACGATAACTTAAACGGATATGAAAGACCTGTTACCTTCGGCATCCTTGAGCAGGGTGACAAGGAGGCTGAAGTCGTTCACTCTCTTGCCAAGTGGAAGAGATATGCATTAAAGAAATACGGATTTTCTCTCGGCGAGGGCATCTACACAGATATGAATGCCATAAGACGTGATGAGGAGACTGACAATATCCACTCTATATTTGTTGACCAGTGGGACTGGGAAAAGATCATCCGCAAGGAGGACAGAAACTTAGACTTCCTTAAGGAAACAGTAAAGACAGTATACAAATGCCTGCGCAAGACCGAGCAGTACATGGCTATACAGTACGACTACATAGATTTGATTCTGCCAAAGGATATCACCTTTATCACCACATCAGAGCTTGAGGAAATGTTCCCGGACAATACTCCAAAGGAGCGCGAGTATTATTTTGCAAAGGCAAAGGGTGCCATCTGTGTAATGCAGATTGGTGACAAGCTTGCAAACGGAGAGCCTCACGACGGACGTGCCCCTGACTATGACGACTGGGCTTTAAACGCTGATATCATCGTATACTATCCTGTTCTTGATATCGCACTTGAGCTTTCATCAATGGGTATACGTGTAGATGAAAAAGCTCTAAAGGAGCAGCTTGACAAGGCCGGATGTCCTGAGCGTGCTAAGCTTCCATTCCAGAAGGCTATCCTCAACAAGGAGCTTCCGTACACTATCGGAGGCGGAATCGGACAGTCACGAATCTGTATGTTCTTCCTCAGAAAGGCTCATATCGGTGAGGTACAGAGCTCACTGTGGCCTGAGGAGACAATTAAGGCATGTGAGGAGCATGGTATTCAATTGCTATAATCTGCATACCATACTTTACTGTTTGTTATTAAAAACCTGCTGTGTCAGACAAGCATGACACAGCAGGTTTTTTATTTCTTATTTTTTAATTTTTCCATATGCATCACAAACATCAGCATAAATGCATGTATTGCTGCTATTATCTACACAAACATCCTCCATGCAGCCCTGATCTGCGAACCCAGCCTCTCAAACTGCCAGTGGGTATTGCTCTTTATGATACTGTTTGGATCATTTATAGTAAAGCCCTCATCATCATAGCCTGTGATCACCATAAAATGTCCATTGTCTGTGAAATCTCCCGGACCGACATTTACGACTATCAGATTGCCCTCATCAAGCCTTTCTTTAAATGTATCCTCATCCACCTTTATAGTCTTTGCATTTACCCCGTAGTGCCTGCAGCCCTTGCTTATAAGATTCCATGCACTTCCGGAGCCATCCACACTGTAGCCGGCCTCCTTTGCATACTCTGCCACCGCAAGAGGGGATGCCTGTGCATCATGTGTCAGATATAATACAACCATCGAAAGTGCAGTCGGACCGCAGCCACTCGCCGCAAAATAATTGCCACTGTACTTTTCATAGCCCCATCTCTTATCCCACTGCTGCAAAAGAGGTACTGTATCCTGCGAAGCCTCTGCAGTCAGATCAATATCATGCTCTATCGAATGCTCCTTAGGATACTCATATATGAAGTCAATTGCCTCATCATTTTTCTTGGCAAGCTCCTTTAGCTGTCCCGGATACTTTGCACTGTGAAGTATCTCATCAAGCTTCGTTTCCTTGTCAGGCTCACTGTCTTGCTCCGCAGAGTTTACATCAGCCTCTGAGCTGTTTTGCTTTTTTTCTGAATCCATTTTAGATGCGGTAAGTGAATTATTATTCTTCTGCACATCAACATCTCTTGATTGCGTCTTATTATCAGCACCTACCACCGCGTCAGCTACGGGAACTAAAAGCTGCATGCCACACGCCAGAAATGTTGTTATGATTATCGCTGCACAAAGAACTATTGCGCCTATTTTCATGCGCCTGTCGCGGTGCCTTGCACGTTTTATGCTTCCCTGCCTTCTATGAGTTTTCTTATGTGTCTTTCCCATTGTTCTCCTCTTACTATTACAGCTTATCAACCTCATCCATCCAGATACGTCCACACGCATCAGAAGGCATCCTTAGGTCTCCTCTCGGTGAGACCGCCACTGTTCCTACCTTTGGTCCATCCGGCAGACATGAGCGCTTGAACTGCTGTGCAAAAAATCTGCGATAGAAGTTCTTAAGCCATTTGAGAATAAACTCATCATCATATTTTCCTTCAAATGCTATCCTTGCAAGGCGGTAAACCTTGGCAGGAGCATAGCCGCAGCGCAGCATATTGTAAAGGAAGAAGTCATGCAGCTCATAAGGGCCCACAAGATCCTCTGTCTTCTGTGAAATCTTACCGTTTTCAGGTGGTAAAAGCTCAGGAGAAACAGGTGTATCAAGCACATCAAGAAGTGTCCTTTCCAGCAAATCGCTGCCGCAGGTATCTGCATAGTATTTTACCAGATGGCGCACCAGAGTCTTTGGAACCGATGCATTCACAGCATACATGGACATATGGTCTCCGTTGTAGGTAGCCCAGCCGAGTGCCAGCTCTGACAAATCTCCTGTACCTATAACCATTCCGTTTTCCTTGTTTGCGATATCCATAAGTATCTGTGTGCGCTCGCGTGCCTGTCCATTCTCGTAGGTGACATCATGCACAGACGGATCCTGTCCGATATCCCTGAAATGTATATTTACGGCATCCTTTATATCCACCTCGATAAATGTAGCTCCAAGGCATTTAATGAGATTTACCGCATTGTCATATGTGCGGTCTGTCGTTCCAAAGCCCGGCATCGTAACTGCCGCGATATCCTTGTGATCCTTTCCCAAAAGGTCAAATGCCCTTACTGTGACGAGCAGTGCCAGTGTGGAGTCGAGTCCTCCTGAAATACCGATAACTGCTGTCCTGCAGTTGGTATGCTCTAATCTCTTTTTAAGCCCCATAGCCTGAATCATAAGAATCTCATCACAGCGTCTGTCCCTGTCTGTCTTGTCTGCAGGAACAAAAGGAGCCGGATTTACATAGCGGCTAAGAGTGGTATCCTTTACCTCAAGATCAAACTCAGCCCATCTATGATCATCCTCGACAACAAATGTTGTCATCCTGCGCCTCTCAGTCTCTATTCTTTCCACATCAAACTCGCTGTATATAGTCTCATTTGTAAAGCGCTTTGACTCGGCAAGCACATTTCCGTTTTCACAGATGAGATTGTGTCCTGAGTAGACCACATCCTGTGTGGACTCACCGTCTCCCGCTGACGCATAAATATATCCACAGATTAATCTGGCAGACTGTCCGCTCACAAGCTCTCTCCTGTATATTGCCTTGCCTGTCACCTCATCTGATGCAGACAGATTTACAATCACAGTGGCACCCGACATCGCATGTCTGATGCTCGGCGGGTTCGGAGTCCAAAGATCCTCACAAAGCTCCACCGCTATCTTAAGCTTTGGCAGCTGCTTGCAGCTAAAAATAAAATCAGTATCTACAGACACCTGCTGTCCATTTTTCAGTGTGACATATGTGCTAAGGTTTTCTCCCGATGCAAAATGCCTTGCCTCATAAAACTCATTGTAATTTGGCAGAAATGTCTTTGGCACCATGGCAAGTACTTCTCCGCGCGATACAACTGCCGCCATATTATAGAGCATGCCGTTTATCTCATATGGAAGCCCTATGAAAAATATGCCGTCAAGGCTCCTGCTGTAATCAGCTATCCCTATAAGCTCATCCTCTGCTGCAGCTATGAGCTTATCCTGCCAGAAAAGATCCTGACAGGTGTATCCGGTAATGCAAAGCTCCGGGAAAACAACCACCTTTGCCCCATTATCAGTGCACTCCTTCATAAGAGCTTTAATAAGCTGTCCGTTGTATACAGTATCAGCTACCTTTACCTTTGGTGTCGCTGCAGCGACCTTTATATATCCGTCCTTCAATTAGCGCATCTCCTTCAACTCATCCACCGTAAACTCATATGCCTTATTACAGAACTGGCACTTTACCTCAATGCTCTCACCATCTGCGATAATGAAATCAAGATCCTTTTTGCTCAGTGTGGAAAGTGCTCTGCTCACACGCTCCTTTGAGCAGTCACAGTGGAAGCGTGTCTCAGTCGTATCTGTGATTTCAAGCCCGAAATCTCCTAAAATTTCCTCAAGTATCTGCTCCGGAGTCAGCCCCCTGTCAAGCATCTGTGTCACAGAATCAATCTCTGTAATTTTCTTTTCAAGCCTGTCCACAACCTCATCCGGTGTAAACGGCATAAGCTGGATGATAAATCCGCCTGCCTGCTTTACGCTCTGGTCCTTATCCACAAGCACACCAAGACCAACCGCCGACGGAATCTGCTCAGATGTGGCAAAATAATAGGTCAGATCCTCAGCTATCTCACCTGTTTTAAGCTCACACTGACCTGAATACGGCTCCTTTAAGCCCATATCCTTTATAACTGTGAGTATACCAAGATCAAGCGCTCCTCCCACATCAAGCTTGCCTGCCGCATTGAGTGGCAGCTCAACCTGTGGATTTATGGCAAAGCCCTTTACATTGCCGTGCGAATCTGCTGTGACGGTAAGCCCCTTTGCAGGTCCGCTGCACTGTATCTGAAGAGTTATGATATCCTTATCGCCCTTCATCATAGCTCCCATCATGGCTCCCGCAGAAAGAAGTCTGCCAAGTGCCGCCGTCATGACAGGTGTTGTCATGTGATCCTCTCTGGCGGTCTCCACCATCTCCCTTGATGTTACAGCAAATGCTCTGATATTGGCATCCGCCGCTGTTGCTCTTACTATATAATCTGACATAATTTACCTCTCATTATCTAATTCTATCCTTTATGTGCAATTACAGTGACCTTCTCACTGTCACACTTCACCTGATCGTCTGTGTACGCATCATACACCGCATCAAACACAAGTCCCGACTGCTCAAGAAGCTCCTTAAGCTCTGAAATCTCATAGC
>OHJQ01001463.1_pt1 | contig 11026 bp, 4 predicted proteins | sample 1568601 | NCBI WGS metagenome assembly OHJQ01 (sample SAMEA3879599, study PRJEB24766) | human gut metagenome | biome: human-associated habitat; feature: feces | place: USA | collected 1985/1987 | reverse complement strand
ACAGCATCCCTGACCTTAAAAGAAGATGCAGCAGTCAGAATGGATCGTTCTGCAAATATTCTTTATAATGTTCCGGCAGGCATGACAAAAGCACAGCTCTTTGAAATGTTTGAGCTTGGCGAGGGTGAAACCTTATCAATGGAAGATCCGTACAATGCATCCTTTGACGAAGACGGAGCACCGGTAGCAACCGGATATCTCGTAAAACTTCGCAAAGACGGTACGGTAGCAGATACCGTAACCATGGCAGTAAACGGTGATGTGGACGGAAGTGCAAACGGAACACTGGATATCGCTGATATCAATATGCTCCGTGAAGTACTGGCAGGCAATGCAACATTCGATGCAGTCAATACTTATGCAGCCGATGTAAACGGTGACGGAAAAGTAGATCTTGCCGATCTGGCAGCACTGAAAGTACTGGCAGGAATCGGAACAGACATCGACGGTGCAAAAGAAGCAGCAACCGTAAAATTAACGGCAAAAGATAACACAGCACAGGAAAACGGAACTGTAGAAGTGACAGGAAGCATTTCCCAGACATCCGAGAGCAGCAGTTCTGCAATGATGGCAGGAAGCTTCACACTGAAATACGACACAGTAGCTTATAAATTTAACAGCATCGCACTGGCAGACGGTGTGGAAGGAAATATTTCCGTAAAAGAAACAGCAGACGGTGTGCAGGTAGTTTACGATCTGACAAAAGCAGTTGCAGCACAGGCAGATCTGTTCAAAGCAAGCTTCAACCTGAACGAAAATGCAGAAAAGAAAGAGACAAGTTTCTCCATTGAAAATCTGACGATTTCCGGAAAAGATGCACAGATCGATGCTTCCGCAGAAGAAGTAAAAGTAACACCGGCAGGCGGAAAAGATGTAACACCGTCTACTGACCAGAAATATGTATACTTAACCGCAAAAGTAGACGAAGCAAACGGAGTATACGGAACCGATACCGAAAAATCCGATAAATACGGTCTGTTATACATGGACGTGGCAAATTCCTCATCCGGATGGGGCGGATTCCATGTCAACGAGTACGATGGCGGCACAAGTACAAACAAAGGCGAACTGAGCATGAACGTTGACGGTGCACGCAAAGTCTTTGCACAGGGCTTAAGTGCAAATACCGATGCAACTCTGACCTTTGATTTAAGCGGTATCAAAGCAGAACGCTTTGAAGGTTATGTGGGTATCGACTATACAAAATCAACCAAGACAAATCGTGATGGTGCAAACTTTATCTTCTATAAAGACAGTATCAGCGAAGAGAATAAACTGGCAGAGAGCGGTGTGATCCTTCAGCCGGACAATGCAAAACTGATGAACGTTGATCTGACAGGCGTAGAGAAACTGATCATCTACATCGATAAAGTCGGCGGAAAGAATGATGACTGCGTAGACATTGCAGATGCAAAAGTTTATGTAAAAGAAGACGATAACACACCGGATCAGCCATCCAAAGACGAACTGGAAGAAATCAAAAACCAGGCAGTCGCAGCAAAGAACGATGCTGAGACCGCAGCAAAAGCCGCAGAAGCAGCAAAAGCAGATGCAGAAGCAGCAAAGGCAAAAGCAGAAGAAGTAAAAGCAGCCGCAGAAGAAGCAAAGAAAGCCGCAGAAGAAGCAAAGGCAGCAGCCGATGTTGACAAAGCAGCAGCAGAAGCAGCTCAGGCGAAAGCAGAAGTTGCACAGAAAGCAGCAGAAACTGCAGAAGAAGAGGCAAAGAAAGCACAGACCGCTTCCGAAGCAGCCCAGGCAAAAGCAGAGGCAGCACAGAAAGCCGCAAAAGAAGCAGAGGATGCAGCAAAGAATTATGCAAACGATGCAGAAGCAGCAAAAACAGCCGCGGAGGCAGCCAAAACAACAGCTGAAAATGCAAAAAAGGATGCTGAGACCGCAGCAAAAGCAGCAGAAGCAGCCAAAGACTCCGTAAGTGCACAGAAAGGCCTTGCAGAGGCAGCCGCAGGTGCTGCAAAGGCAAGTGCGGATGCAGCGAAAGCAGCCCAGGCAAATGCAGAAGCCGCAGCGAAAGCAGCCGAAGAAGCACAGAAGAAAGCAGAAGAGATCCTTGCAAAAGCCCAGAAAGAGGCGGAAGAAAAGAGAGCCGAAGCACAGAAACAGTTAGAAGAAGTGCAGGCAATGCAGAAACGTCTGGAGAGCCAGCTGGCTAAGACAGAATTTGCAGCTAAGAAAGTGAAAGTAAAAGCTGTCAAAGGTGTTAAGAAGTCTGTGAAAGTCAACTGGAAGAGCGTAGAAGGAGCAGACGGCTATGTGATTGAATATGCTAAGAAAGCAAACTTCAAAGGCAAAAAGACCGTTACCGTTTCCGCTTCCAGGAAAGCAAAAACGATCAAGAGACTTTCCGCAAAGAAAACGTACTATGTAAGAGTCAAAGCATACAAAGTAGTGGATAACGAGAAAGTTTACACCGCTTACAGTGCAAAAAAGAAAGTACGCACAAAATAAAATATAAGAAATAAAAAGCCGGCATTGCACAGTGTTTAAATGTTGGCATCCAAAAGACAGAGCACGTGACGGAATTGCTGCCGTCATGGTGCATCTGTCTTTTTGTCTTTTGTCCGGCATTCTTCAGATCAGATGTGAGATGATGTTCACTTTTGCAGGCTGTGGGATGCAATATTCCATCTGCTCTGACAGATTGAAAAAAGAGAAAAAATATTATATCATGGTATTAACAATATCGGGAGAAGGGAAAGTGGCTATGAAAAAGTTTTTGGGACGATTTTTTCTGCTTTTTATGATGATTTTGCTGATCGGGGGATGTGCACGGCAGAAAGAAACGGAAAATGTAATGAAAAAATCCGACAATCAGGAGAAGGTCATGCGATATGTCAATTACAGCAGGTTTTCGGGGGACGGGATCAATCATCTGAAATTAAAAAGCAGTGCGGAGCAGACGATTGCCTGTTATCTGCTGGAGGGGCTGATGCGGATCTATCAGTATGAACTTCAGTATGGCATGGCGGATCGCTATGAAATTTCGGAGAATCAGAAGGTTTATACGTTTTATCTGCGGGATGATGCCTGTTACAGTGACGGTATGCCTGTCACGGCAGGCGATTTTCTTCGGGCTTTTCAAAGGCTGATGGAGCCGGAGAATTTTAATTCTTATGCAGCGATCATAAAAAATGCAGAAGATATTTATCAGGGAAAAAAGAAAATCGAAGAATTGGGCGTGACGGTGCTGGATGAGAAAACGCTTCAGATCGAACTGGAGCATCCGCAGGTTCAGTTTTTGCAGCTTCTGGCACTTCGAAGTTTTGCACCGATAAGAGAAGATGCAGCAGAAATATTGCGGCCGGAAGACTGCAACGGACCGTTTACCCTGGAAACGTGGAGTGAAGATCTGGTAGGTATGAAAAAGAATCCCTATTGCTGGGAGCGGGACAATATCAAACTGGATAAAGTGGAAGCCGTGTGTCTGGAGTCATCCGATGAAGCATACGAAAGATTTGTAAAAGGAGAGGTCGATGTGATGCCGATCCCGTTAAAAGGAGCGGAAAAATACAGTGCCGGAATTCAGAAAAAAGTGATGACCGGGATTTGTGAAAGTCTTTATCTGGATCTGCAGACCGAAGGACCTTTGCAGTGCAGGGAATTTCGCCAGGCGTTAAATTATGCACTGAACCGGGTAGAATACAAAGAAAATATGGACAGTGATTTTCTTGTGCCGAATGCACGTTATGTTCCGGAAAACGGCCTCGGAATTTTGAAAACTTACACAGAGAATTATCAGGATCTGCCATGTACAAAATACGGAAATCAGAAGCTTGCAGAAGAAAAGCTCGGCGAAGCACTCAAAAAAATGAATATTTCCGGAGCGGAAGATGTAAACATCAGGTTGCTGGTCAATGATGATCCATGGAGCATACAGGAAGGAACGGAAATCAAACGCCAGTGGGAGAAAAAACTTGGAATCTCGGTGGAACTGGAAACGGCAACCGGAGATGCATTCTGGGCAGAGAAAGACAACGGCACGGTTACGCTCACGGGCGTTATCGCAGAATATGCAGATATGATGGCGTATCTGCAGAGCTGGAATTACGATTATACCTATGGAGAAGAGGGAAATCAAAGTGATACGGTGCAGAAATGTTTAAGAGATGCCGAGAGGCAGACGGATGAACAGATCAGACTTAGTACCTTATATAAAGCGGAGAAAGCACTGATGGAAGATGTGCCGATGATCCCGCTGCAGCTTCGAAAAGAAAGCCTGTTACTGAACCGGAATCTGACCGGTTTTGAGACAAGCATGAATCTTGCAGGTGGAGGATATGAGTTTTTATATGCGGATTTTAAATAGAACAGAAAAAAATCGAAGGTTTCTTTTTCTTGCTGCGGTGTTTGCTGTATGTACTGCAGCAATGCTGACCGTTCTCATGATGCCGCAGAAACAGGTGGTCTGTAAAGGAGAAGCAGATTTCAAACAGTTTGGACTGCAAAGCGGAAAAGCAGTCGATCTGTGCGGAGAATGGGAGTTTTTTGAACAGAAATTCATTGCTACGGAGCTGGATGAAGAGCAGGTTTTCGGGAAGTTTGTCAGGGTGCCTTCTTATATGCCCCGAAAAAATGCAGGGATGTTCAACTGGGGAAGTTACCGTGTAAAACTGAAAAACTGTCCGCCGCAGTTTGACGTTTCTGTGAGCCTGAAAGGTATGCCGGCGGCTTATCGGATTTATCTGAATGGAAAATGTATTGAAAAAAGCGGAGTAGTTTCTTCCAATCCGGACGCACTGAAAGTCAGCAGGGATACATCGATCAGGACGACCATTACGCTTCAGTCTTCGGAATGTGATCTGATCATAGAAACAGCGGGATATCTGCTTCCGGGGTTGTCTTTTACACCGCGGATCCAGGAGGAAAGCGTGTGGAGTGAACAGTATGACCGTTATCATACCTGGATGATCCTGTTGCTTGGCATGCATATGTTGTTTTTATGTTCTTATTTATTGCAGCTGAAGATCACGCCGGACAGCGGTTACAGCAGAAGTGTTTTTCTGGTGCTGTTCTTATTGGCCATCCGTATGATCTATTCCGATGCAGCGTTTTCGGCAGTCATAGGCGGGACTTTGAAATATTATGATCTGATTCTGTTTTCTGTATGCGTGATGGAAAGTCTGGTCTGGGAATTTCTTCTGAAAAACGGTTATAAAAAAGACCGGCAGAAAAAAGATTTCGGAATTCGGGAAGGGATTCTGATCACCGGTGTCATTGTGATGAGCCTTGCAGCTTTTGAAGGGATTTTATCATGGAAACTGACCATGGACGTGGGTGTCTGGCTGGTACTGCTGATCCGCTTTGCAGGGTATCGCAAAAAAGAAGAAATATCCGGAGAAGATATGATCTGGGAAATAGGCATATTGCTTTTGTATACTGGGATCGTATTGTCAGATTTTGCACATATCGGCATGCTTCCTTATAGTGGAGGTATTTTCATGCTTGTCGGAGTGATCGCTTTTGATCTGAGTGTCAATGTCATTGACCGCTGGCGTATGAATAAAATTCAGCAGAGGGCACTGGAGGCGGCGAAGATTGAGCAGAAGCTCCAGGAAGCCCGGCTGGAGCTTGCACTGCATCAGATCAAACCGCATTTTTTGCAGAATGCCCTGATGTCGATCAAAGTGCTCTGCCGGACGCGTCCGAAAGAGGCAGAACAGGCGGTCTACGATTTTGCCGTATTTTGCGGGGAAATATGAATGCACTGGAATCTGCAGAGATGATTCTGTTTCGGGAAGAATGTAAGACGATCGAGCGGTATCTGCACATTGAAAAGATGCGTTTTGGGGAGCGTCTTCAGGTTCAGTGGGATCTTCAGGAAGAAAAGTTCCAGATACCGCCGCTGACGATCCAGCCGCTGGTAGAAAATGCGGTATGTCACGGAATCTGCCAGAAGATGGAGGGCGGCACCGTACAGATCCGAAGTTTTCGAAAAAACGGAGAAATCTGTGTTCAGATCCTGGATGACGGGGCAGGATTTGACACCGAAAAACTGAAAGATGCGGACGGGATTGCCATAAGAAATCTGAAGCTGCGTCTGAAAGAATTTCTAAATGCGGATCTTGAGATTGAGAGCAGAAAAGGAGAAGGGTGCAGGCAGACAATACATATTCCATGGGAGGAGACAGAAGATGAAAATTATTCTGATAGATGATGAACCATTGATCCTGGAAGAATTAAGCTATTTATGTGAAAAACACAAAGATATTGAAATTTGCGGAAAATTTGTAAACCCAAAGCAGGCATTGCAGTACGTTGCCGGGCATCCGGTGGATTTTGCATTTTGTGATATCAGGATGCCGGGGATCACGGGACTGGAACTGCTGGATCAGATGCACAAAGAAAAACCGGATCTTCAGGCAGCGTTTGTCACAGCATATGACCAGTACGCATTTGATGCCTATCAGCTGGATGCCTGCGATTATCTGCTGAAGCCGTTTGGACAGGAAGAGGTGGACCGTGCACTGGATAAAGCAAGAAGGCTGGTAAGAACGGAACAAAAAGATGAAATGCAGCTGGAAATCCACACGTTTGGCAGATTTGATCTGTTTTTAAACGGTCATGCGATTGATTTTAGCAGCAGAAAAGCAAAAGAACTGCTTGCACTTCTTGTGGCGAGACGGGGCGGCATTGTGGAAATGGAATTTGCCGTGGATCTGTTATGGGAAGAAGAACCGTTCAGTGAACAGGTGAAAGGACGTTTCCGAAAAGCAGTGATGAACCTGAAAAATACACTGCGGGATCATGGACTTCTCTGGATGCTTCACAGCGAGCGTGGACGAATGTATCTGGAGACAAAGGGCGTTTCCTGTGATTATTATGAACTGATGGAAGGGCAGATCCATGCAGCGGAAAAATTTTCAGATGAATTTATGGCACAGTATTCCTGGAGCGAGGCCTTTCTTCCGGTTCTGGAACGTCAGGCCGGGATTGTAATGTCAAATTACAGTAATTAAAACAGTAAACACTTCAAAAAGGAACACTTCTGGAACACTTGCTTTCCTATACTTTTTTCAAAAGGGAAAAAATCCCGGAAAAGGAGGAAAGTAAAATGAAAAATGTAACCAGAAGTGTTCGTTTTGTTTTGTCCATGGTTCTTGTCATGGCAATGGTTCTGACTTCCATCGGAAGCTTCGGAACAGTCGCAAAAGCACAGACCGGCAGAGCAGCGGACGGATTGAAAGGAATCTACCGTATTTATCACACGGAAGATGCCACGCAGCGAATGGCTCCGGGAGCGGACCAGGCATCCGAGGGTAATACGCTCTGGCTGTGGGAACAGGGATCAACTGCTCCGGCAGACTGTGAGATGTTCTATTTTGAGCAGGCAGAGGACGGAAGCTATTACTGGTACAACAAGCAGGATGCAGAGCTTGTCATGCAGGCAGATACTTCAGTTGTCAGCCTTCAGAGAAAGAATGCCGCATCAGCAAACCAGAAATGGACGATCGAGAAAGTGGCAGGAACAGAAGATCAGTATTATCTGAAAAATGGTTCCCGTTATGCAAGTACTTCTGCAAACCGCCATGCACAGGTAAGTATGTCCGATACGGCACAGGCATGGAGACTTGCAAAGGTAGAGCCGGAAGTGAAACTCTCTCTTGGCAGCAGTACCATAAGAACCGGTGAGAGCACAACCGCAGCTGTGACCGGATTTGACGCAGACGGCGAAGAGCTGGATGGAAGCAAAGCCGTGATCACCAGTGAGAATCCGGATATCGCAGAAGTTTCCGGAAATACCGTTATCGCAAAAAAAGTCGGAACAGCAACGATCAAAGCAACATTTGAGGGCACAGAAGTCAACACAGAGCTGACCGTTCTGGAGACATCAAAAGAATGGCCGGGCGTTTATCGCATTGATAACGTAGAATTTGCCGGTTATCTGATCGAGCCTGGAGCAGACAATGTAAACGAAGGAAACAACCTGTACCTGTGGAATACAGCACTGAATCAGACACGTATGTGGGTATTTACGGAAGCCGGGGACGGTTATGTATACTGGCATCCACGCAACAATGTATCACTTGTGATCCAGGGAGGAGATCTGGATTCTTATCCTTCCATGGCAAAAAACACAGGCGAGGATACACAGAAGTGGAAGATCATCAAAGATGAGACAAGCGGAAATTACCGGATCCAGAACAAAGCATCCGGAAAATATGTTGCAACCGTAAACGATGCAAACTGGCAGCTGATCCAGATGAAAGAAGAAAGTGCAAAGACATCCCTGTGGGTCATGAATGAGCTGAAAGCGACCATCAGCTTGGAAGTTTCTGCAGGCTATCTGCAGACCGGAAAAACAACGAATTTTGCAGTGGTTGCAAAAGACGCATCCGGAGCAGCGATCAGCAGCGGTATCCGCACCGTAAGCAGCCATCCGGAAGTGGCTTCTCTGGAAGGCAATCAGATCAAAGCTCTGAAACCGGGCTATACGGATATTACGAGTTATCTTACAACAGGCGGAAAAGAATATACTTCCAACACGATCCGTGTTTACGTTACCGATGAAGCACCGGTATTTACCGGAAAAGAATGGTACAAAGATATTTCTACTGCAGAAGTAAACAGAGAGCCTTCTCATGCAGATTTTGTTCCGTATCAGGATGCAGACACTGCATTTAACAGCGAGAAGAGTGCACTGGATGACCAGAATGAGACGGCAAGTACTTACTATAAACTGCTGACGCAGAAAGAATGGGATTTTGCACTGATAGAAAATCCGGAAAAAGCAGATGCAGCGGACGCAAAAGGTTATCTGGAAGAAACACTTCCGGAGGAAGCAAAAGCAGATTTCCAGAAAGAATTTGTACCGCATGCATGGCAGACTTATCGAAACGCAGATAAGACCTTTAAATATTTTGATGAAGCAATCTATACAAACAGTATCTATCCGTGGGGCAGTGCACAGGGAAATACCATCGAGTATGATGATCCTCAGGCACCGACGCACTATAATCCGGTAGGATATTACCGTACTGAGTTTGAACTTCCGGAAAACTGGGACGGACGTAAAGTATTTCTGTCACTGCAGTCCGTAAGATCTGCTTATTATCTGTTCATCAACGGAAAACAGGTTGGTTATACAGCAGACAGCTTTACGGTGCATGATTTCAATATCACACCGTATCTGAACAAGAATGGAAAGAATACGATCGCACTGAAAGTATATCGCTGGGGCATCGGAAGTTATCTGGAAAATCAGGATTTCATTCAGCTGAGCGGTATCATGCGTGACATTTATCTGTATTCCAAAGACAGCCGTGCAGAGCTTCGTGATTTCTTTGTACAGACAAGCTTTGCAGACCGCACAGACAAAAACAGCGATGTTACGATGAACGTGGATGTTGATGTCCGCAATCTGACAGACAAAGAAGATACCAGCGGCTACACCGTAGATGTCAAACTGAAAGACATGGACGGAAAGCTGATCGGTCAGGATACGATTTCTTATGATAAGCTGAAAGCACTTCAGGGTGTGACCGGTGCATCCGATCCGAATGCAGCAGATGCAGACGGCGAGAAAAAAGTAAACTTAGGTGATCGCAAAACAGCAACGATCGAAGTTAAGAATCCGAAGAAATGGTTCCCGGATACACCGAACCTGTACATGGTAACGCTGGAATTAAAAGACAGCACCGGAAAAGTGATCGAAGCAGAAGCAGAACATGTCGGTTTCCGCGAGATCTATAAAGTAAACATCAACGATGCAGAACAGGAACAGATGCAGATCACAGGACAGAAGATTATCTTCCGCGGTGTCAACCGTCACGATGCCAGCCTGGAAAATGGCAGTGCCGTGACAAATCAGGAGATCATCGATGATCTGAAACTGATGAAACAGTACAATGTCAATGCAGTCCGTACTTCACATTATCCAAATGCAAAGATTTTATATGATCTGGCAGATGAACTTGGTATTTATGTTTATGCAGAAGCAAACGTAGAATCACACTACGGAGCATATGGCGATCATAAAGTGCCGATCCCTGGAGGGGACAGCCGCTGGGTAACTCCGGTTCTAGATCGAAACATGAATATGCTGGAGCTTCTGAAAAACCATGCATCCATCATCGGATGGTCTTATGGAAACGAAGCAACTTACACAAGATGCCCATTAGACAATACTTACTGCTTCTGGGCAGCAGCAATGGCAGTTCTGAACCGTGATCCGAGCAGACTGCGTATGTACGAACGTGAATCCGATGGTTATTATCATCGTTATCAGAAGGATGCAGGAGCTGATCCATGGGGCATGGAAACCAGAAGCAAGAATATTGTGGATGTTCACAGTACACAGTATCCGGAAGCAAAGAACGTAGAAAGCTACGCGAAAAACACAAACTACAAACTGCCTTATTTTGAGCAGGAATATGCACATGCAATGGGACAGTCTTTCGGAAGTTTCAATGAATTCTGGAAACTGAACCGCACATACTCCAATGTTCAGGGCGGATTTATCTGGGATTGGGCAGACCAGTCACTTGCAACCACAAGAGAAGACGGAAAGACATTCTGGGCTTACGGTGGAGACTGGATGGATGCGAGCTCCAATGCAGATGCATTCTGTGCAAACGGTGTTCTGTTTGCAGACCACACACCGTCCGCAAAAGCCGTACAGATGCGTTACGATCATCAGCAGGTGAACTTCTATCTTGAAAACGAAGATGCGAAAGTAACCGATGGAACGATCAAAGTAAAAGTCGTAAATGAACTGGAAAACAGCACCCTTGAGAATTACAATATCATCTGGAGCCTGAAAAAAGACGATGAAGAGATCGCAACAAAGACCATCTCCTTAAATACACCGGGTATGGACGGAGAAACCTTTGGAGAAGAAGTGATCACGATCGATCTGCCGAAAGTAAAACCGCAGACCGGCGATACTTACATGCTGGAGTTCTCCGTGCAGAATAAAGTAAAACCGGATTGGGATGCAACGCTCACCAAATACGACAATGTAGTGGCACATGAGCAGTTTGACCTGACTCTGGAATACAAGGAGACAAAA
>OHJQ01001458.1_pt1 | contig 11080 bp, 10 predicted proteins | sample 1568601 | NCBI WGS metagenome assembly OHJQ01 (sample SAMEA3879599, study PRJEB24766) | human gut metagenome | biome: human-associated habitat; feature: feces | place: USA | collected 1985/1987 | reverse complement strand
GCAGATCAGGAAGGTTATGACTGTGCGATCCAGTTTGATGCGGACGGGCAGCACAGACCGGAATATATCGAAGATCTTTTAAAAGAAATTGAAAACGGATATGATATTGTGATCGGTTCCCGTTTTGTGACGGAGAAAAAACCATTCTCGATGCGAATGTTAGGAAATCGTATGATCGAAAGAGCAATCAAATTTTCAACCGGGAAGGTACTGACCGATCCTACTTCCGGAATGCGTATGTACAGTAAGAAGATCATTCACGAATTTGCATCCAATATCAACTACGGACCAGAGCCGGATACCATTTCATTCATGATCAAACAGGGAGCTTCTGTTAAGGATGTGCAGGTGAAAATGGATGAAAGAACAGCAGGAGAAAGTTATCTGAATCTGACAAGATCGATCGCCTATATGCTCAGAATGATGCTTTCGATTCTGTTTATCCAGAATTTCAGAAAACGCAGAAAAGCAGACTAAGAAGGGAGTCAATATGTCGATCTATTTAAGAATTATTCTGGTTGTCATATCCATGCTCAGTATGATGAACGTTATGAAGAGAGTGAGAAGATTCAAACTGCAGATAGAAAACTCTATTTTTTGGATCATTTTTTCACTGCTGCTGATACTGGTGGCAGTCTTCCCGGATCCGATGTTCTGGCTTGCAGAGCTTTTGGGCATCCAGTCTCCGGCAAATATGGTATTTCTCTTTGTTATCTTTATCCTTTTAATTAAGACATTTAATCTGACACTTGAAATTTCACAGCTTCAGTACAAAATACAGGAGCTGGTACAGAAAATAGCATTAGATGAAAATAAAAAGAACAAAGAAGCGGACAAGGAGGAAAAATGAGCAAAGTATCTGTGATTGTTCCGGTTTATAATGTAGAGCAATATATAAAACGATGCCTGAAAAGTATTCTGGATCAGAGCTGGCAGGATTTTGAGATTTTATGTGTGGATGACTGTGGTCAGGATCAGAGCATTTCTATTATAGAGCAGATGCAGAAAGAATATCCGCAGAAAATAAAAATATTATACGGGGAACAAAACATGGGCCTGGGCGCTGCAAGAGATCGAGGAATGAAGGCGGCATCCGGGAAATACATTGCCTTTATTGATAGTGATGATTATCTGAAACGAAATTTTCTGGAAACTTATATGCATGCAGCACAGAAAAAAGATGCAGATATCATTGTTGGCGGTTATATCCGTGATGTAAACGGAAAGTTATCGGAAACACCGATCGATGTCAACGATGATACATTTGTATGGATGAATGTCAGTGCCTGCACAAAAGTATATAAGAGAAAATTTCTGGAAGATAATCATCTGTCTTTTTATGGAGTAAGACGCTACGAAGATGAAGGATTTATGTATCGATGTCTGGCATGTCATCCGGTTGTTGAACTTATGGCATATTCCGGTTACTATTACTATATGAATAGCGAGTCTATTACCAGGAGCAGCAAGAGCGATCGAACCGGTATCGTAAAAGAATATTTTCAGACAGTGAACAAACTGGCTGATACCGTAAAGTGTGACAGAGAGACTCAGCCATTGTTAAATTATTGCCTGGTATCCGGACTGACGGCAAATATGCTTTATAATGGTCAGGGATGCGGCGGAAAAAAAATGAAAGAATTATATATTCAGTATAATAAACTGCTCAATAAAATAGACAGAGATATCTGCAAAAACAAATACATTGCATTGAAGTATTTAAAATCAGAACCGGCAAAAAAGAGATATACAACATGGCTGATCTTAAGACTGAGAAAAATCGGACTGGACAGGCTGCTGTTTTTTCTGGTAAGCAGGATCTGATAAAAGTAAAGCTGAAACAATGAGAGGAATTATCAGATGAAAAATAAAAAATTAAGCTCTGAAGAAATCAAACAAATAGAACTGAACCTGTTATTAAAACTGGATGAGATATGTAAAAAATACAAGCTCAGATATTACCTGTGCGGAGGAACACTTCTTGGTGCAGTCCGTCATAAAGGTTTCATTCCGTGGGATGATGATATCGATGTTCTGATGCCGCGTGAAGATTTTGAGAAGCTTTTGAGACTGGAAAAAAAGCAGAAACAAGATGCGGTGGAAAAGATTGTTTCCTGGAAATCTGGTAATTCTATCTATCCGTTTATCAAACTGATCAATACGAATACGGTACTGAAAGAAAAGTATCTTTCTGAAGAATTTACAACGGGTATCTGGATCGATATTTTTCCACTGGATGGTATGCCGGATGACGAAAAAATTATCGCAAAGAAATTTAAGAAAATTAAATTTTATAAGACTATACTACTGACGGCTTACAGCGAAATGGGAAAAGGAGCTACCTGGTATGCGGCACTTGCAAAGCGAGTCCTGATCCCGATCTGCAAACATCTCAACACGGAAAAACTCTGCAATAAATTAAATGCGATATCAAAAGAGTATCCGATCGACAAGTCGCCGTATGTGGGCGGTTTTCTGTGGGGGTATGGACCGCAGGAGAAAATGCCGAAAGAATTTTTAGAGCCGGTGGAAGTAGAATTTGAAGGACATATGTTTCCGGCACCAAAATGCTGGGATTTCTATCTGACACAACTGTACGGAGATTATATGCAGCTTCCTCCGGAAAATAAGAGGATATCGCATGATTTCAATGTTTATATGAAGGAGAATAAAGAATAATGAATATCGGACTGATCTTTGCCGGAGGTTCCGGAGTGAGGATGAATACAAAAGGTCTGCCAAAGCAGTTCCTTGAGATGAACGGAAAAGCAATCATCATTCATACGATCGAGCATTTTGAAAAATGTAAAGCGATTGATGCAATCGTGATTGTATGTCTGAAAGACTATATTGAATATCTGGAAGATCTTCTGGACCGGGATCGTATCACAAAGGTAAAGAAAATTGTGCCGGGCGGTTCCTGCGGTCAGGAATCCATCTATCATGGACTTTGTGCAGCAGAAGAGATTTCAGAGAATGAAGATGACATCATTCTGATCCATGATGGAGTACGTCCCCTGATATCCGGAAAATTAATCCATGACAATATCAATATGGTAAAAGAAAAGGGAAATGCGATCACGGTAACACCGGCAACAGAGACGATCATTCAGGTTGGCGGTGAACAGGAGATTACGAATATCATCGACCGCAAAAGCTGTTATACAGCAAAAGCACCGCAGAGTTTTTACCTGAAAGATATTCTTGATGTGCATCGTCAGGCGATAAAAGAAAATAAAACTGACAGGATTGATTCTGCAAGTCTGATGAAAGAATTTGGATATACTCTTCACACACTCGAAGGCCCGACCGAAAATATCAAGATTACAAATCCATCTGATTTTTATATTTTCCGTGCCATTTTGGAAGCAAAGGAAAACTCACAGATCTTTGGATTATAGACTATGGGAGACAGAAATATGCCAGATATTAAAATCAGTATAATTGTTCCGGTATATAATTCGGAGAAATATTTGCCGGAAACGGCACAGAGCATTTTAAAACAGTCTTTTTCGGATTTTGAATTAATCCTTGTGGATGATGGATCAAAAGATGGAAGCGGAAAAATATGCGATCAGCTTGCAGCGAAAGATACCAGAATAAAAGTTATCCATAAGACAAACGGCGGGATCTGTTCTGCACGAAATGCAGGATTAAAAGAAGCGGCCGGAGAATACATTGCATTTTGTGATAATGATGACATCTATCTGCCGGGACTTTTAGAAGATAATTATGCACTTGCAAAAAAATATGATGCAGATGTGGTGCGTTATTCCAGAAGTTATCGCACGGTCAAAGACGGCAAAGTGATCGCAGAAGAAAAGACTTCTTTTAAAGCAGGTGTATACAGCAGTTCACAGTTTGCTGCAAATTTTGATCAGATCAACAAAGCCGGAGAAGGAATCTGGGCCGGTATTTACCGGAGAGCTTTTTTACAGAAAAATCAGATTGATTTTGATGAAACCATGAAGTTTGGATATGAAGATCTGGATTTTATAACGAAAATATATCTGTGCAGCCCAAGTGTTGTACTGAATCCGAAGACTTACTATGTGTGGATCATGCGATATGCACACAGTACAAGCGGAAAGACAGACATTAACAATATCACTTCGCTGATGAAGTGTCTGGAAAATAAAAGCAGACTGGTAACACAGACCGGTATTGAAACACAGATTCCGGCATTTTGGGTGGAAGAGCTTTCCAGAAGAATTTATACGATCGTGCGTTATGTAAGCCCGAAAAAAGTAAAAATGCCGTTTGGAAAAAGAATCGAGCTTTTAAAATATTTCCGCACAGCAGCAGTATTTCAGCAACCGACAGATAAAAAGAAAACGAAAGCATTTAAGAAGCAGTCGAAGCCAGGCTGGCTGATCTGGTACTTATTTGATAAGAAGCATTACTGGCTGTTATACTTTCTGGTAACAGGCAAACAAAGGCTGTCAGAGAAATAAGGAGCAGGGAACATGAAAGAAAAGTCAATCAAATTAAACGCAGTGCTCAATGTTATGAAAACGGTATTGTCTCTGGTATTTCCACTGATCACATTTCCGTATATCACACGAGTACTTCAGGTAAATGCGATTGGAAAATACGATTTTTCCGTATCGGTTATCAGCTACTTTTCTCTGATCGCAGCTCTTGGCATCACCACTTATGCAGTAAGAGAAGGAACAAAATACCGGGGCGATCAGGAAAAAATGAATCAGTTCGCAAGCGAGATTTTTTCTATCAATCTTTATGCAACGATCGTATCGTATATCCTGTTGTTTTTGGCACTTATGTTTGTAGACAAGCTGAAGAGCTATAATATCGTGATCGGGATCCTCAGCCTGGAAATTCTGCTGGCAACGCTGAGCGTTGTCTGGATTTATAATATATATGAAGATTTTGGTTATATTACGTTTGTTACGTTTATTCTTCAGTTCGTATCTATCATCCTGATGCTGCTGTTTGTACACAGTGCAGATGACCTTTACAAGTATGTTATTATTTCCGTTATTTCAAGCAGCGGTTCCGGATTATTTATGTTTTTCCACGCAAGGAAATATGTGCAGCTGCATCTGGTAAAAAAGCCGCCGCTGAAACATTTAAAACCGATTATGATCGTGTTTTCGACAACGATTGCAGCTACCATTTATATCAGCTCAGACACAACAATTCTTGGATGGCTGACAGATGATTACCACGTTGGAATTTACGGAACAGCGGCCAAAATATATAAGATTGTAAAACAGGTTCTTAATGCAGTCGTGGCAGTTGTTATTCCAAGATTCGCATTTTATATTGGAACACAGGAAAAAGATAAGATATTACAGCTGGGAAGAAAACTGATCGATTATATGGTAGCAATCTGCTGTCCGGCGATGGTGGGACTGTTTTGTCTGAGTAAGCCAATTGTAGAAGAGTTTGCCGGAGCATCTTTCAGCGAAGCCTATATCCCGCTGCAGCTGCTCAGCATTGCCCTTGTCTTTGCTGTCTTTGCAAACTTTTTTTCCAACTGTGTGTTGATTTCTTACAAAAAAGAAAAAATTGTTATGTTTGCGACAATCCTCAGTGCAGTGATAAATATTGTACTGAATTTTATCCTGATTCCAAGATATCAGGAAAGTGCAGCGGCTTTTACGACGATTATCGCAGAAGTATGTGTATGTGTAATATCCGCATACGAGTCAAGAAAAATCATAAAGATCAATTGCACAGCAAGAAATCTGATCTCAACGATCATTGGCTGTGTGGGGATTGTGATCTGCTGTATGCTGGCTGCAAAAGTTATTGAAAATCAGATTTATCTGATTCTTGTATCGGTGATCGTATCGGGACTGGTTTATGCAGTTGTTTTGATTCTGATGAAGAATACAGTTATCACAGATGTTTTGGAGCGTTTTGTCAGAGGAGCAAGAGGCTAAGGGAGAGGAAAAATGCAGGGAAAAAGAAATTCAACAATGGACATTGTAAAGGCGATAGGTATCATTTCTATTGTGATGGGACATTGCTGCTATTCAATCATGATACCAGCCTTGAACGTCAGTGTGGGAGAATTTGTATACAGTTATCATTTAATGGTGTTCTTTTTTGTGGCGGGATTTTTTTACAAAAGAGAATACCATGAGCACCCGGAACAGTATATCGGCAAGCGGCTTTTGAAGCTTGGCGGTATGCTGTTTCTTTATAATACCGTGTTTACGCTGTTACATAACACACTGGTGTCGGTCAAAATGATCAGCAGCACCGAACATTACAGCATCAGCAAAATGGTATCCTGCATCGTACAGAGCCTGCTGATGAAATACACCGAAGAATTGCTGGGAGCCTGCTGGTTCCTGCCAATGTTTTTTATCGGAACAGCATTGTTTGCGATTGCATTCAGCAAAGCAGAAAAAAGTAAAAAACCGGAATATTGGCATAAGATCATCTGTATTCTGTTTGCTGCTGTTGCATTATATGCAAACAGTCGGGAGCTGACCTGGGAATACTGGATACAGACTTCAATTCTGGCGGTTCCGATTATGTACATTGGTTACTTTGCAAAACAGAAATGGGACAAACTCGACAAAGGGATTACCTGGTATGGAACTATTTTAAGTGCTGCCGTGATTCTTGGAATCTTAAATCGTATGCCGGGAAGTATTGAACTTTCGGTCAATCAGATCTTACATCCGGTACTTTTTTATCCGGTGACCTTGCTTGGTATTTATTTCTGTATTGGGCTTGCAAAAATACTTGGCAAAAATCCATATACAGAAAAATTTTTCTCACTGGTCGGAAAAGAAAGCTTTCACATTATGGCACTGCATTTTCTTGGATTTAAGATCGTGGATCGTGTTTATTCGTCAGTGTATGGCATTACAGATGCTGAAAAAATTGGAAAATTTCCACATTCAGATTACGGTCTGCACATCAGTTATGTGATTGCCGGAGTGCTCATTCCATTATGTCTGATTACATTACTGCGTAAAGCTCAAAAATATGGTCATTTTGTGAAAGAAATGTAAAACATGCTTTTCAAACAAAACAGAGGAGATTTTTACATTGACTTTTACATTTAGATAAATATACTATAAATTAGGAATAAAAATCGTGCTGCTTGGTAAAAGTAACCAGAGCAGCATCGCAGTGCTAAATTGCATTGCAGCATGAGGAGGAAATAAATGAAAAAAAGAATGCATAAACTTTGCACCATTTTGACAGCATCCGCTTTACTTGCAATGTCTGTCACAGTATATGCAGCAGAAGGGGATAATACAGAGGCTGGATTTCAGCCTGCAGAAGAAGGGACTGTACAGTCTGCGGATACCGAGCAGACACAGGAGACAGCTTCAGAGCAGACAGAAGAGAAAGATCCGGAAGAAAACGGATTAGATTCTTTTGTTTATATAAGAGAAAAAGAAGATAAAACAACCGAAAAAGCAAAAGTAAAAAAAGTAACGATCGAAGAATTAAAAGAAGAAATCGATGCAAATCAGGTGCCGGAACTGGCAGCGGTTGTTTTTCAATTTTCAGATGAAGAGTTTGAGACAGAGGCACTGACGGAGAATACAACTGAATTTAAAACAGAAACTCAGTCAGAAACGACAGAATCTGAAAGTGAAACAGCAACGGAAACAGAGACAGAATCCGAGACAGACAAAGATTCAGAAATCGAGAAATATCCAACCGTAGAACTGAGTGATATGCAGAAAGATATGGTCTATGAGGTAGCAGAGCTTGTTCCACAGACGGTTGTGATCTTCAACCAGTGTGAGCTGGAAAATAATCTGGTGTTTACAGACTGCAAGGAAGTGAAGGCAGTTACCGTTCTGAAAGCAGACACAGAGAAAGAACTGAAAAAAGCAATCCAGAAATACGACCTGGAAAAAGAATATGCAGATTATCTTAAACTCCAGAGTGAAAAGAAATCTGCGTCAAAAGGACAGGCACGTACGACAAGTACATCAAGTTCAGGCAAAAGCCTTGCAGTGCCACAGACGTCCACTCAGAAAGAGAGTCAGACTTCCACTACACCGTCAAACCGTGTGGCAGGAAGCAGTTCAACATCGGGAAGCAGTTCTTCTTCAGGAAGCTCTGCTTATGGATCATCCGGCAGCTCCACATCAGGAAGCAGTTCGACATCCGGAACAACAACCGGACAGAAGGACGTTACATTCAAATTTGAGCCGGATGAGGTATACAGCGGAGAAGAGAGCATTTCAGCAACTTACAGCGTATCCAGCACAAAAGAGATTACATATGGAAAAGTAACGATTAACTATGATACCAATGCGATGAAATACGATGATTCCAATGCGGAGGACAGCGACGCACTGGAAGGTATGACGATCAAAGTTATCAAGCCGACAGACAGTGCTGGAACGGAAGGTAAGATTGTGATTGAATTTTCATCAACAACACCGAAAAAGCTGAAAGGAACTCTGGTAGATCTCTGGTTCAATCTGACAGGCAATGCAACAACCGGTCAGCAGTTCAATATCAGCATGACCGTAGATGAATTACGAAATGGATCGACCAATCTGACATCTGAAGTGGAGACAGCAAGTATGGTAGCACAGCCGGATGACGATGAAGAGACGGAAACGGAGACACCTTCTACAACCGCCACACCGTCCACAACGGCATCAACAAGCGCATCGCCTTCCACACTGACATCAGGTTCGAGTTCCACGACGACAACACAGAACGCACCAAAGACAGGCGATACAACCAATATCCCGGCTATGGTTCTTCTGATGGCAGGTTCGGCAGCAGTATATATCAAAGCAAGAAAGAGAGTATAGCAATAAATGTATAGACGAAACATAGCAGCGGCAGCAGCCGTCCTGTTTCTTTCTTCAGCCGTTGGCATTTCTGCCTATGCAGCACCACAAAAAGACAACAGTGCGACAGAGGCAGAGACAGAAACTGAAACGGAAACTGAGACACAGACGGAAACCGAAACAGAAACCGAGACAGAAACTCAGGAAACCGAAGCAGCGACAGAGCGAGAAGCAGGTTTTGTATCCATAGAAGAGATGCCGTTTGAAATCGAAACGGAAACTGAGACAGAAAGCAGCGATCAGACTGAGACAGAAACGGAAACAGAGCAGAAAATAGAGTCACCAAAAGTAGAACAGACTTTTCGTTTTTTTCAGGTAGAAAAGAAATATGCTGTATCAAAAAGAGATGATGTTTATCTCTATGAAAAGAAAAATACAAAATCCGATAAAGTAGGAAAGATCAATGCACTTGGCGTATTGCATATTCTGGAAGAAGACAACGATGGCGAATGGTATTATGTAGAATCCGGAAAAGCCAGAGGCTTCATAAAAGCAAAATATGTATGGGCAGACGAAAAAGCGGAACGTTATGTAAAGCATAAAAAAGAAAAGAATATAGAGACAGCCGAAGTTCTCAAAGAAGCTTATGAAAATAAGGCGTTTCTGCATACACAGACAACTGCATACAAAGCAGTAGCCAAAAAGAAATACGCCCTGACAAAAAAGAGAATCAAAATCTATGATTCTATTCCGCAGGAAGAAACCAAGAACAATAAAAAAGAAGAAACAGAAAAAGAAACGCAGGAAAGTACTGCCTCAGAAAGTGAAAAACAGAGCAGCAGTGTGACAGAGGGCGAAACGCAGGATAATTCTGCGAAAGAGAGCGAAACGCCGGACAGTGCTTCCGGGGAAAGTGAAACACAGGAATCCGAGAAAAAGAAAAGCATAGATCAGAAATCGGAGAAGAGTGAAGATACAGAAAAGGACCAGGAGCCGGAGGTAGTAGGTACACTGGAAAAAGGCGGACTGTGTTATATTCTGGATGATGAGAATCAGGAATGGAGTTATGTAGAATCAGATGATGTCAGGGGATTTGTACAGACAAAGCAGCTCGAAACCGGAAAAAAAGTGAAAAAAGAGATCGAAGAAAAAGGCGAGGATACTTATGCCCTTGCTAAAGCAAAAGTAAAACCGGAAGACAACAAAGCCTGCTATTACACGGTAACTTCCGTAAAAGAAGCTTCTGTATCAGGACTGATCCGCACCTCTATGTTAGAATATGCGAAGCAGTTCTTGGGTAATCCTTATGTATGGGGAGGTACCAGTCTGACAAAAGGGGCAGACTGCTCCGGTTTTGTACAGAGCATTTATGCAGAATTTGGTTACAGCATTCCGCGTGTGGCGGAAGACCAGGCAGAATGTGCCACCAAAATACCGGTAGAAGATGCATTGCCGGGCGATCTGATCTTTTATCAGAGATCGGATGGCTATATTTATCATGTAGTTATGAGTACTGGTGACGGCGGAACGATCGAGGCACACAGCAGTGCCACAGGCATTATAGAAAGCACTGTAAATGAAAACGATGCAGTATGGGCAGTCCGTATTATTTCAAATGAGGATACAGACATACTGGATGCATTGAAGAAAAAGGATATGGCAGCAGATTACTATGATAATGCTGTTATAGCGAAGAGCACAGAATATGGTTCATACCTTGGCAAATTTAAGCTGACAGCATATTGCAGCTGTCCGATCTGTTGTGGAGTCTGGTCAGGCGGACCTACGGCGAGCGGAGCAATGCCGACGATCGATCATACGGTAGCTATGGCAGGACTGCCATTTGGAACCGAATTGATCATCAATGGACAGGTCTATACAGTAGAAGATCTGGGAACGCCATATGGACATGTAGATATCTATATGAATAACCATCAGGCGGCACTGCAGTTTGGTGTTCAGTACAGTGATGTGTATCTGAAAAAATAAAGAAGAATAAATATTTGATATGGGCAATTTCTTATTATATTCAAGAAGGAATTGTCCATATTTTTATATCGGAGGTGAGTTGAAAAAAGTAAATTTCACTTTGCAAGTGAGCCCTGAAAAAATAAATAAAGAAAAAGCAAAAAATCAGTTGACATTTCAAAATGAATTTATTATAATAAATGAGCGTCACAGAGATGTGAGCACAATATCAGACGAATTGCTGATTCAGGAGAAGTACTCAAGTGGCTGAAGAGGCGCCCCTGCTAAGGGTGTAGACGGTTCGCGCCGTGCGAGGGTTCAAATCCCTCTTTCTCCGCTGTAACAAATAGTTACAAAAA
>OHJQ01001456.1_pt1 | contig 11105 bp, 10 predicted proteins | sample 1568601 | NCBI WGS metagenome assembly OHJQ01 (sample SAMEA3879599, study PRJEB24766) | human gut metagenome | biome: human-associated habitat; feature: feces | place: USA | collected 1985/1987 | reverse complement strand
TGTAATCACTGCAACCCAGATGCTTGAGAGTATGACAACGGCTCCCCGTCCTACAAGAGCCGAAATCAGCGATGTTGCCAATGCAGTTTATGACGGCACAGATGTTGTAATGCTGTCCGGAGAGACTGCAATGGGCAAGTATCCAATTGAGGCGTTGAAGATGATGGTACAGATTATTGAAGATACCGAGTCTCACCTGGATTATTCCGATTACCGGAGAAGAAAGGTCTGCGCAAGCAAAAACCAGAACGTATCCGGAGCAGTTTGTTATGCGTCTGTTTCCACAGCGCATGAGCTGGGAGCTTCCGCTATCGTAACTCCTACCATTACCGGATTTACTGCAAGAATGCTGTCTAAGTGGCGTCCGGCTGCTCACATTATGGGAATGTCCCCAAGTATGTCTGTTGTTCGTCAGATGATGATTTACTGGGGTGTAAAGCCAATCTGGTCCCGTCGTGCAGATTCTACGGATGAGCTGATTGAGTCTTCCATCGACGAGTTAAAAGCAATGGAATTAGTAAAAGAAGGCGATCTGGCGGTTGTGACTGCCGGAGTGGTAAACTTTGCAAGCCGTCATGAGCCGGCAGCGCAGACCAATATCATGAGGGTTGTGTCTATCTAAATCCGTTGTCCGGAATCACGATATTTTTACAAAAGGCCATTGCATCACGCTTGGAGGTACAGATTCAATTATGGAAAAAAGACCATTTGTAAGTTTAAAGCAGGCAGAAGGCATTGCCCAGGCATATCCGACTCCTTTCCATCTCTATGATGAAAAGGGGATTCGGGAAAATGCAAAACGGCTGAAGGAAGCGTTCTCCTGGAATAAAGGTTATCGGGAATATTTTGCAGTAAAAGCAACTCCCAATCCATTCCTTTTAAATATTTTAAAAGAATATGGCTGCGGCACAGACTGTTCTTCTATGACAGAGCTGATGATGTCAGACGCCTGTGGATTTTCTGGCCATGACATTATGTTTTCTTCCAATGACACTCCGCCGGAAGAGTTTGCATTTGCAGAAAAACTGGGGGCCATTATCAACTTGGACGATATTACCCATATTTCCTGTCTGGAAGAAACGTTGGGATATATTCCGGAAACCATTAGCTGCCGGTATAACCCAGGCGGGCTGTTTAAAATCAGCAATGACATTATGGATAACCCAGGCGATGCCAAATATGGTATGACGACGGATCAGATTTTTGAAGCATTCCGAATTCTGAAAGAAAAGGGTGCGAAGAATTTTGGAATCCATGCATTCCTGGCCAGCAATACGGTAACCAACGATTATTATCCAATGCTTGCCAAGGTGCTTTTTGAACTGGCAGTTGAGCTTCAGAAAAAGACCGGAGCCCATATTAAATTTATTAATCTGTCCGGCGGAATTGGAATCCCTTACCGTCCGGATCAGGAGCCAAATGATATTTATGCAATCGGCGAAGGCGTCCGCAAAGTCTATGAGGAAGTGCTGACGCCGGCTGGCATGGGCGATGTGGAGATTTATACCGAACTGGGCCGGTTTATGATGGGACCTTACGGCTGCCTGGTAACAAAGGCGATCCACGAAAAGCATACCCACAAAGAATACATCGGAGTAGATGCCTGCGCAGTAAACCTGATGCGGCCTGCGATGTATGGCGCTTACCATCATATTACGGTACTGGGCAAAGAGGATGCAGTCTGCGATCATAAATATGATATTACCGGCTCTTTGTGTGAAAACAATGACAAATTTGCTATCGACCGGATGCTTCCGGAGATTGAAATGGGAGACTATCTGGTTATTCACGATACGGGAGCCCATGGTTTTTCAATGGGATACAATTATAACGGAAAATTGAAATCAGCAGAATTGCTTTTGAAAGAAGACGGTACGGTTCAGATGATCCGACGCGCCGAAACGCCAAAGGATTATTTTGCTACCTTTGATTTCTGCGATATTATGAAAAAGTACGGAAAATAACATCCGGCAATAAGAAGAAGCGGCATTTACAGAATGTATTTGCCGCTTCTTTTTTTCTGTCGCGTTCTTAAAAATGGGCGGAAAAAAAGCCTCGTATGTGATGGGTACGAGACTTTGCTTTTTTTCCGAATTTCGATTTCAAAAGGATTCAGGATTAACTGCATTTCTTATGGTGTTAGTATAGCACAGGCTGGAAAATAATGTTTGAATGTTCTCGAAAAAGATTATTAAGAAATTCTTAAGGTTGCGATAGGATACGATACCATTATTGCAGCAGCCGTTCTATATCTAAAAGCCCCCACCCCTGCTGATTGGGAGGAAGCCCCAAATCTCTGCAGGATTCCCTCAGTTTTAGCTTTACTTCTTTATTAGATAGATTAGGATATTTTTCCAGAAAAAGTGCAACCGCTCCGGAAACAATAGGGGTAGACATGGAAGTGCCGCTTTTAATCTGGTAGAGGCCAGAGGCGTTTTTGCAGCTTACAATGCGGGAGCCTGGGGCCACAACATCCGGTTTGCGGATGCAGGCGTAAGTGGGGCCGCGTCCGGAATAATCTACCATCCGGTTTCCGGAAACCAGAACCTCATGATAGTCGTCAGAACAGCCTACTGTGATTACCTTCCGGCTGATTCCAGGGGTCGTGATCGTCATGCGCGCGGGACCATTATTTCCAGCTGCGACTACAACGACCAGGCCGTCATCCCATGCGGCATTGACGCCTCTGACCAGCGCGGAATTTTCGGTCATTCCTTTCCTTGTAAAAGAACCGACGGAGATATTGATAATACGGATGCCGTACTTGTCCTTATGGCTGCGGATCCAGGAAAGTCCGGACAACACATCGGAGGCAAAGCCATTTCCCTGCTGATCCAAGACCTTCACACTGATTAAATTGCATTTTGGGGCAATGCCGGCATACCGTCCTTCAGAAGCGGCTCCGCTGCCCCCGATAATGGCAGAGATGTGAGTTCCGTGTCCATTGTTGTCATAGGGATTGCGTTTATGGTTTAAAAAATCCTGAAATGCAAGAATCCGATTATCAAAATCCTGATGGGGAAAAATACCGGTGTCCAATATGGCAACGCCAATTCCCTTGCCGGTAAGCCCCTGTCTGTAAGCTTCCTGCCAGCGAATTTCAGATTTTACCTGATCCACATAAAAATACCATCCTTTTTTTATTAAGATATGTAATAAGACAAAGGAAGGGGATTAGAATCTTTGATTTTCCAAAAAAGAGTCTTGAATCCAGTTCCTGAATACGATATAATTTCTATGTTCGGCAGAGTTTCTTTCTGCCCGATTGCTTAACCGGTATTCTCCGGAAATTTCCTGTATGACAAATGAGTGTGGACGAAGAAGGGCGGTGATAGTTGACGGTGGGAATCAAAATTACCAGTTGACATTTCAATAAGGATATATTATAGTTATAGGTACAGATAGAACATTTGTTCGCATTGGAGGACGATATGAATAAAGACGATAAATTAAAAGCATTGGATGCCGCTTTAACCCAGATTGAAAAAGCTTATGGCAAGGGTTCCGTGATGAAACTTGGAGAATCCGGAGTAAACATGAATATCGAGACGATTCCGACTGGTTCTTTAAGTCTGGATATTGCATTAGGACTAGGCGGGGTTCCGAGAGGACGTATTGTGGAGATTTACGGTCCAGAGTCCAGTGGTAAGACAACCGTTGCTCTTCATATGGTAGCAGAAGTCCAGAAAAGAGGCGGGATTGCCGGATTCATCGACGCAGAACACGCACTGGATCCAGTTTATGCAAAGGCCATAGGGGTAGATATTGATAACCTTTACATTTCCCAGCCGGATAATGGAGAGCAGGCGCTGGAGATTACAGAGACGATGGTGCGTTCCGGAGCGGTAGATATTGTAATTGTGGACTCTGTTGCAGCTCTGGTTCCAAAGGCAGAGATTGACGGTGAGATGGGAGATTCCCATGTAGGCCTTCAGGCCCGTCTGATGTCCCAGGCTTTGAGAAAATTGACTGCAGTGATCAGCAAGTCCAATTGTATTGTCATTTTCATTAATCAGCTTCGTGAAAAAGTTGGCGTGATGTTTGGAAATCCAGAGACAACGACAGGCGGCCGCGCGCTGAAGTTCTACTCTTCCGTCCGTCTGGATGTACGCCGCACTGAGACCTTAAAACAGGGCGGAGAGGCCATTGGAAGCCGTGTAAGGGTAAAGGTTGTAAAAAATAAGATTGCGCCTCCATTTAAAGAGGCTGAGTTTGACATTATGTTCGGTAAGGGGATTTCCAAGGTTGGGGACATTTTAGATCTGGCGGCTAAGGAAAACATCGTAGAAAAGAGCGGAGCCTGGTATGCTTACAATGGAGCCAAGATTGGACAGGGCCGCGAGAATGCCAAAATTTATCTGCAGAATAACCAGGAAATCTGTCAGGAGATTGAACAGCAGGTAAGAGATAAATACAATCTTAAGGGAGGTTCTGGAAAAGGACAGGTTCAGGAACAGGAAGCCAGAGAAACTGCGGCAGAAACGAAGAGTGAAAAAGAATGAGCAGACTTCGGGTACTGAGTATTGCGGAGTTTGATAAGAAAAGACGCAAGATCCTTTTAGAAGGGGATCTTGCGCTTGTCTTATATCCCAGTGACATCCGCAAATTCCGAATGGAAGAAGGAATGCTTCTTGAAGAAAAAGTATTGTCAGAAATAATGGAGACTTTATGTGCAAGGGCGAGGGAGCGGGCGCTTCATCTCCTTGAATTTTCAGATAAGACGGAATCAGCCCTGCGGGCACGTTTAGCCAGAGAGGGTTATCCGGAACAGGCGGTGGAGTCAGCTGTTTCCATGACTCTGCGATTTCATTATGTAGATGACGAAGCATATGGAACCAGGTATGTGCAGTCACACAGCCGGAGCAAGAGCCGGCGCCAGATGATGAACAGCCTTTTGCAGAAGGGAGTCAGCAGGGAACTGGCAGAACAGATTTTAGAGGAACAGAATATTGATGAAAAGGCCCAGGTTCAGGCGCTTTTAGAGAAAAAAGGGTTTTGGGGAAGGGCATTAGAACGGAAAGAATATGAGAGAGCGGTTGGAATGCTGGCTCGAAAGGGATACTCCTTTGAAGTGATTCATAGTGTTATGACAAAAATGCAGGAGGATATTTGGGCAGATTGACTGTAATTTCCCAAACACTTTGTATTAGACTTGACACATTACCGAAAAACGTATAAAATTATACTGTTGTAGTTCGTACAATGAAAACTAAATAAGGAGGTGCTCCTGTGTCACCAGTAATAGCTGCATGTATAACAGGCGTAGTAGTAGCTGTTATTACCTGGGTTGCGGCGACCCAATACCGGATTAAAAGTTATGAGAGTAAGATTGGTTCAGCCGAGGAAAAGTCCAGGGAGATAATAGATGAAGCGTTAAAGGTAGCAGAAACCAAGAAGCGGGAAGCTCTTCTGGAAGCAAAGGAAGAGTCGTTAAAGACTAAGAATGAGCTGGACAAAGAAACAAAAGAAAGAAGAGCAGAACTTCAGCGTTATGAACGGCGAGTATTAAGCAAAGAAGAAAACGTAGAAAAGAAAGCAGATGCCCTTGAAAAAAGGGAAGCAGGATTACTTTCCAGAGAGGAATCTTTAGGCAAGCGTTCTGCAGAAGTGGATTTACTTTACGAGAAAGGGATACAGGAACTGGAAAAAATTTCAGGTCTAACCTCCGAACAGGCAAAGGAATATCTTTTAAAATCTGTTGAAGAAGACGTAAAGCATGATACTGCAAAAATGATTAAGGAACTGGAAAACAAAGCAAAAGAAGAAGCCGATAAAAAGGCAAAGGATTACATTGTGACAGCCATCCAGAGATGTGCTGCCGATCATGTTGCAGAGACAACAGTTTCTGTCGTACAGCTTCCTAACGATGAGATGAAAGGCCGTATTATTGGACGAGAAGGCCGCAATATCCGTACTTTAGAGACCTTGACCGGCGTAGAACTGATTATTGACGATACTCCGGAAGCAGTCGTACTATCAGGATTTGATCCGATTCGACGGGAAGTTGCTCGGATTGCCTTAGAGCGTCTGATTGTGGACGGACGGATTCATCCGGCCAGAATCGAAGAGATGGTTGAAAAGGCACAAAAAGAAGTAGAAACAATGATGCGGGAAGAAGGCGAAGCCGCAACCCTTGAGGTTGGCATTCACGGTATTCATCCCGAATTAGTAAGACTTCTGGGTAAGATGAAATTCAGAACCAGCTATGGACAGAATGCATTAAAGCACTCAATTGAAGTAGCTCATCTTGCCGGATTACTGGCAGCAGAGATGGGCTTAGATGTCCGTCTGGCCAAACGCGCCGGATTATTACATGACATTGGCAAGTCCGTTGACCATGAGATGGAAGGTTCTCATATTCAGTTAGGCGTTGATCTGTGCCGCAAGTACAAAGAGTCAGCGACCGTAATTAACGCAGTGGAATCTCACCATGGCGATGTTGAACCACAGAGCTTGATTGCCTGCATTGTTCAGGCTGCAGATACCATTTCTGCTGCAAGACCAGGTGCAAGGCGAGAGACTCTGGAGACATATACCAACAGATTAAAACAGTTAGAAGATATTACCAATTCCTTTAAAGGAGTGGACAAGTCCTTTGCGATTCAAGCAGGAAGAGAAGTCCGGATTATGGTTGTTCCGGAGCAGATTAACGATGACGGCATGGTATTGCTGGCTCGTGACATTTCAAAGAGAATCGAGGACGAACTGGAATATCCAGGTCAGATTAAGGTAAACGTTATCCGAGAATCACGGGTGATCGATTACGCAAAATAGGCTTTAAAATCCTAGAAAAAGGCAAAGGCGTTTGGATGCCCATGTATGTGGTGTGTCCAGATGCCTTTTTCATTTTTACAGGAAGAAAAATAGAAAGGAAGATAAGATGGCAAAAATCGGCTTTATTGGAATGGGCAATATGGGATATGCAATTTTAAAAGGATTGCTGGCCTATATTCCAAAAGAAGAAGTGACATTTTCGGAAGTAAACAGAGAGAGACGGCTGTGGGCAGAAGAGCAGACTGGAGTATGCGCCGCAGAAAGTGGAAAAGATTGTGCAAAAAAATCAAAATATCTGATTTTGGCAGTCAAACCTCAGTATATGGATCAGGTAATGGAAGAATTGGCTCCGGTTATAAAAAAGGAACAGATTATTATTTCCATTGCAGCAGGCATTGATACCAGGTATCTGAAAGGAAAACTGGGAGAAGATAAGAGAATCGTCCGTTCTATGCCGAATACGCCTGCGTTGGTCGGAGAAGGAATGAGCGGGGTTTGTATGGAGGAGAGCCAGTTTACAGAGGAAGAAAAGCTGGAAATCGGGAAGATTTTTAATTCCTTCGGAAAAATGAAGATTGTTCCGGAAAAATTGATTGATGCAGTAGGATGCGTCAGCGGCTGTTCTCCGGCTTATGTATATATGTTTATTGAAGCGCTGGCAGACGGAGCAGTCAAATATGGACTCCCAAGAAAAGATGCTTATGAGATGGCAGCTCAGGCAGTTTTCGGAAGCGCAAAGATGGTGTTGGAGACAGGGATGCATCCAGGCGAATTGAAGGACATGGTATGCTCTCCAGGCGGGACGACTATAGAAGGTGTTTCTGCATTAGAGGAGTGTGGCTTTCGGAGCGCAATTATCAAGGCCTGCGATGCAAGCTATCTGAAAAATTCCAGACTGAAATAAGAATCAGAAACAAAAATTAAGCATTAGAAATAAGAATGAAAAGAGAGAAAGGAAACGGGAATATTATGGAGCAGCAGGAAAATATACCAGTAATCCGTAAAAAAAGAGAATTAAAGTATACAGGTACGATTTTAAAGTTTTATGAAGATACGGTTGTAGTCAACGGACATGAGGCGCATTGGGATTTTATTCATCACGATGGGGCTGCGGCAGTTGTTCCGGTTACTGCAGAAGGAAAAATTTTAATGGTACGCCAATATAGGAATGCACTGGATAGGTATACCCTAGAAATACCGGCAGGCAAATTGGACGCGCCGGATGAACCTAAAATTGAATGCGCTTACCGAGAACTGGAAGAGGAAACCGGATACCGCTGCGAAAAACTGGAATATCTGTTAAGTCTGAACACGACCATTGCATTCTGCGATGAATATATTGATATTTTCCTGGCCAGAGATTTGATTCCTTCCCGCCAGCATTTAGATGAAGATGAGCAAATTGAACTGGAAGAGTGGGATTTAAAGGATTTGCAGGAACTGATTTATACAGGAAAAATGACAGATGGAAAAACAGTGGCAGCGATTATGACTTATGCGGCCAAGTATGGAAACCAACAGTAGGCAGTCAGAACAAGAAGACAGAATAAGAGATAAGAAGACGACCTTTCGCATACATTGTGATAAACAATGATAGGGGTCGTTTTTTTATGAAAAAAATCCGGATTTCTTATGGAGATGGGCTTCTGATCAGCTTTTTAATTGGAGTTGCAGCAGGTACAATTCTGATTCAGATGACAAACAGCGAGTTAAAGGCCGGTTTAAGTGCATTTCCATTTTCAGCGGGTGGTACAAATCCAGAAGAAGCAGCAGGAGAACTGCCTTTGTTTTTTCATTTGCTTAAAAGGAGAAGCTTTGCAGTCCTGCTTGGATGGCTGGTTGGGATGACGCCGTATGGAGCAGTATGCTTTTTGTGCTTATTTGCATATGCTGGATTGACAATGGGGGTTACGGTTTCTGTGTTTACCTGGCAGAAGGGATTGACCGGCATCTTTTATTTTTTACTCAGCATACTGCCTCACAGTCTGTTTTATGGAGTGGTTTGGCTTAGTCTGGCATTTTTTGCGGGAAAAGACAGCCGGACACCGAAATTTATTTTGATTCTTTGCCTGTTTGGAATCTGTATGCTGGGAGCAGCGATGGAATGTTGGGGATTTCCCATGATCTGGAGGTTGGGATAGGCAGATAAAATTTGATTTAATGATTGACAAGTTGGTAGTTAAATCATATACTAATATTACTGATAATATTAGTGATATTAGTAGGAGGGGCTATGGATAAAAAAATATATGATACTTATATTGAGCTATTAAGAAAAGAGTTAGTACCAGCCCTAGGATGTACAGAACCAATTGCGATTGCATTGGCGACAGCAAGAGCAAGGGCAGAGTTGGGAAATTTTCCGGAAGAAATGACAGTGCTTTGCAGTGGCAATATTATAAAAAATGCCCAAAGTGTAAAAGTACCAAATTCCGGTGGACTAAAAGGAATTTCAGCAGCAGCAGTTTTGGGATGTGTGGGGGGACGATGGGAAAACGGATTAGAAGTTTTGAACGAAATTAGTGGAGAAGAAATAGAACAGACCAAAAGTTTGTTGAAAACATCTTTTTGCCATTGCAGTTTGAAAGAGGGGATGCCCAATCTTTATATTCAAGTGATTGTAAAAAACGAAGGTCATCAAGTGTCTGTTACAATTGAGGATTATCACACCAATATTACAAAAATTGAAAAAGATGGAAAAATCATATTTCATAAGGAACAGTCTGCTCAGACGAGAACAGATGGGAAAGAACGTTTGAACTTAAAAGATATTGTAGAGTTTGCACAGAGTGTTCGGTTAGATGATGTGAAAGATATTTTGAAACGTCAAATAGAATATAATAGCGCCATATCAGAAGAAGGGCTTATTCATGAGTGGGGGTGTCAGGTGGGAAGAACGCTTTTAGATACCTATGGAAATGAAGAAGTAGAGGTGCGGGCAAAAGCGCGGGCTGCTGCTGGTTCGGATGCACGAATGAGCGGTTGCGCTTTGCCAGTTGTAATTAATTCTGGGAGTGGAAATCAAGGAATGACAGCATCTTTGCCTGTAATTGAATATGCAAAGACCATGAACATAAAAGAAGAAACGTTATATCGGGCATTATGTATTAGCAATTTATTGGCACAAGAACAGAAAAAGTGGATAGGTTCGTTATCTGCATATTGCGGTGCAGTTTGCGCGGCTGCTGGAGCTGGAGCAGCTATTACTTATTTGTGTGGTGGAACATTGGAACAAATTGGGGCTACCGTAACCAATACCATTTGTAATATTGGCGGTATGATTTGCGATGGAGCAAAACCGTCTTGCGCTGCAAAGATTGCTTCTGCTGTTGATGCTGCTATTATGGCTCATAATATGAGCATGAAAAAAAGAAATTTTGTAAGTGGCGAAGGATTGATGCAGAAAAGTGCTGAAACTACGATACAAGCTGTTGGATATGTTGGAAGAATTGGAATGAAACAGACAGATGTAGAGATTTTAAATGTGATGCTTGGAAATCAAAGAAAGAAAAATCCATCTTAACTCTTTGATTAGCAAAAAAATTCTGCTATAATATAAATAACTATAATGATTAGACATCAGAGAGGCAGCTCTCAAATAAAATAGAAAGCGATTCAAAAATATGACCATAAAAGAAAGAGTCTATAATGAAGTTTATAATGACATATTTTCTGGGAAATATGAACCCAATGAGATTTTGACAGAAAATAAGTTAGTTGAAAAATATTCTGTGAGCAAATCTCCTGTTAGAGAAGCTTTGCTTGAACTTTGTAAGGATCAAGTGCTTCAAAGTTTACCCCGTTTAGGCTATCAAGTAAGGCCAGTATCTTTAAAAGAGGTTTTGGATGTTTTAGAATATCGGATTGACGTAGAAACCAGCGGTCTTAGAAGGGCATTTTCATACATTACACAGGAAGATATTAAAGTACTTGACGAACTTTCAGATAAAACGCCAGAGGAATTGGTGGTGCCGGACTGGAGCAGAAATGAGTCGTTCCATTTGAAATTATATGAACTAAATCGTAATGCTTATGGGTATCAAGAACTTCAAAAAAATTTAAAGCAAAGTTCAAGATATATCGCACAATATTTTCATACTGCATGGCAAAAAGCAAACGAGACTAATAATCAATGCCATAAGGAAATTGTAAATAGTATTCGTAGAGGAAACTTAGAGGAAGCTTGTGAGAAGCTTAGCCAGGATATTACCTCTATAAAAGAAGAAATTCAAAAGATGCATCGTTTTTAATTTATGAAAAAGAAGCGAGCAAATAAGGCTGTTAGAGAACAGAAAGATGAATTGAAAATCTATGTTCTCTAACAGTTTTTT
>OHJQ01001451.1_pt1 | contig 11150 bp, 9 predicted proteins | sample 1568601 | NCBI WGS metagenome assembly OHJQ01 (sample SAMEA3879599, study PRJEB24766) | human gut metagenome | biome: human-associated habitat; feature: feces | place: USA | collected 1985/1987 | reverse complement strand
TTCACCCTGGATTACGCCTACGGTTGCCATATCAATTGTGTGGACATGGATTTTTCAACCGGACAAAGGCTTGGCAAATTTGGTATTATCTTTCTTTGGATTGCCTGGTTTGAAATGGATTAGTAGTTCGCAAACAGCAATGCTGTCAGTAATAATAGTTACGGTCTGGAAGAGTATAGGATATGCAATGATTTTTTATTTGTCTGCTTTAGAAAAGGTACCTGAAGCATTGTATGAAGCATGTGCACTTGATGGCGGCGGTAAATGGCATAAATTTAAATACATTACAATTCCAAATATTTCACCAACTACGTTCTTTTTGATGATAATAACTATGGTTAATTCGCTTCGGGCATATGACCAGATTCAAATTTTGACACAGGGTGGACCGAGTGGAAGCACTAGAACGCTATTGTATATGTACTATCAATTAGGATTTGAGGAATATAATATGGGGCAGGCAACAGCTGTTGCAGTTGTAATGATTATAATTACGGTTTTACTTTCAACGATTCAGTTTTACGGGTCTAAGAAATGGGTGAATTATTAGGAGTGTGTTTATGGTTAAGAAATATACGGTAAGAGACCGGATAGATACAATTGTAAAATGGATTATATTAATTATAGTCGGTGTTTTTACTGCGTTTCCGTTTTTATGGATGGTAGTCAGTGCGTTTAAAACAAAAGAAGAAATAATGGATACGAGTAAATTTTTGCCACAAAGTCTGCATTGGGAGAACTTTATAACAGTTATCTTTAATTCGCCGATACCAAGATATATTGTTAATAGTTTATTAATCTCATTAGCTATTGTATTTATTCAGATTATAACAGGAGCTTTGATTGCATATGCAATTGTGTTTATGAAATTTAAAGGTCGCGGCATTTTGTTTGGAATAATTATGGTGACTTACATGCTTCCAACTGCGGCAACATATATTCCAAGCTATATAATTCTTGCAAATCATCAGCTGCTTAATACATATACTGGATTGATTATCTCAAGTTCGGTTAGTATTTTTGGTATATTTTTATTAAGACAGGCATTTATGCAGGTGCCAAGTGCGATGGTAGAAGCAGCACAGATTGATGGAGCTTCGCATTTTAGAATATTGCACTTGGTTGTATTTCCTATGACTAAATCATCTTTTATTACATTTGGATTAATGAGCTTTATTGCTTCGTATAATAATTATATGTGGCCGTCTTTAATAACTAATGATTCTGATAAATATATGGTATCACAAGGCTTGAGGAGTTTTTTTATTGAAGGTGGTGCATACGGAACAGAGTGGTCACTTGTTATGGCTGCGAGTGCAGTGATTGTAATACCATTGTTGATTATGTTTGCTTTTGCACAAAAATGGTTTATAGATGGTATAGGTGGAGATACCGGAGTAAAAGGTTAAAAAGACAAAGATAGAAAGGACAAATTTGAAATGAAAAAAAGATTATTAGGTACATTAATGACAATTGCGATGTTGACAACTTCCTTGATGGGGTGTAGTACAGGTAATACTACATCAGAGAATAGTCAGGCACATGGAACTGAAAATATGAAAGGAAAGACAGAAGTAGATTTTTGGTATTCAGGCGGAAAGACGGCAGTAAAGGTCGTCCAGGATATTGTTGATGATTATAACAAATCTCAGGATAAATACTTTGTGAAAACAGTAACGCAGGCAGATTATTCTGAAACATATGAAAAATTACAGGCTGCTATTGCAGGAAATGTTGCTCCGGATGTTGCTTTGATTGAGAAAGATGCAGCACGAGTATTATCAGATAAAAAACTTGTTGAAGATTTGTCTGATAGAATAAAAAAAGATGAGAATTTTAATAATGACGATTATGTTTCAACTTTTTTTGAACAGGCAAAGGATGATAAAGGTAAAATATATGGTATTCCGGCATATGGAACAACCCAAGTACTTTATTATAACAAAAAAGCATTTGAGAATGCAGGGATTGATCCAAATAGCATAAAAACATGGCAGGATTTAAGCCGTGCAGCTTCTAAAATAAAAGATGATGGACAATTCATATATGGCTGGGAACCTATGTGGGGAGCAGATAATTTGATGGATGCGGCACTATCAAATGGCGGTACAATTTTCAGTGAAGATGGAAAAAAAGTTACTATAAATTCAGAGGAATGGATTGAAGCATGGGATGGATTTGGTAAATGGATTCATGATGATAAGACTATGGCAATCCATTCTGGTGGACAGGGCTGGGAATACTGGTACCAGACTATTGATGATGTTATTCAAAACAAGGCAGGTGGCTACACTGGTTCATCAGGAGATCAGGCAGATTTGGATTTCTCTATTGTAGGCGCAATTGAGCAGCCGGCATGGAAGAATGGTACTGAGTCAAATCCTGTTGCCAGGGCATTAATATTAAGCATACTTGCAAAGTCTTCAGAGGAAAAACAGGCAGGAGCATATGATTTCATGAAGTATTTTACCAATGTTGAAAATCAAGTGAAATGGTCCATGTCGACCGGTTATGTACCGGTAAATAAAGGAGTGTTAAATGATGATGATTATATGAAGTATACTAATGAAAACCCTCAAGCACTTGTACCATATACTCAGGCAGAACATGGTTCAATTTATCCATATGATCCAACAAATGGCGTTGTAAAGGATGCATTGAAAATTGCAGCTGATAAGGTAGAAATAGATGGTGTGCCTGCAAAGGAAGCTTTGGATGAAGCACAAAAGACAGCACAAAAAGCCTTAGATGAGGTGTTGACTGACAAAAAATGATAAAATGTTGTATCCTTCATGTTCTAAGTACTAGACAAATTCCACAGAATATTAGATAATAGAAGCAAATTAGTTTTCATTTTGCATAGGAGGTCGGCATGAAGAAGAAAAAAATAGTTATTGCACTCGGACATGATGCTCTTGGAACAACTCTTCCGGAGCAGCACGAGGCTACAAAGCATACAGCAAAGGCAGTTGCAGATTTTATCAGGGACGATTATGAGGTTGTTATCACACACAGTAACGGACCGCAGGTGGGCATGATTCACACCGCTATGTCTGAGTTTTGCAGGATTTATCCTGAGTATACAGCTACGCCTACAGCAGTCTGCTCTGCAATGAGTCAGGGATATATAGGATATGATTTACAGAATGCTATCCGTACAGAGCTTCTGGGCAGAGGCATTTACAAGACCGTTTCTACAATACTTACACAGGTGGTTGTTGACCCATATGATGAGGCTTTTTATCATCCGACAAAGATCATCGGCCGTGTTATGACAGAGGCTGAGGCTGAGGAAGAGGAGAAGAAGGGCAACCATGTGACACAGGTTGAGGGAGGCTACAGAAGAGTTGTGGCAGCGCCAAAGCCTGTTGATATAGTGGAAAAGGATGCTATCAAGGCTCTTGTTGATGCAGATCAGGTTGTTATCGCATGCGGCGGCGGCGGAATCCCTGTTTTAGCACAGGACAATAAGCTTCAGGGCGCAAGTGCTGTTATAGAGAAGGATCTTGCAGCAGGAAAGCTTGCAGATACTCTTGATGCTGACAGACTTGTTATACTTACAAGCGTTGACAAGGTGTGCCTGAACTACGGCAAGGAGGATGAGAAGCCGCTTGACACCATGACTGTCGAGGAGGCAAAGAAGTACCTTGCAGCAGGCGAGTTTGATGAGGGTACTATGGCTCCAAAGATTGAGGCGGCTATCGACTTTATCGGTGACTCTGCCATCCGTTCAGTGCTTATCACAAAGCTCAACAAAGAGGGCAAGACAGTTTCAGGTGGTATGGGCACTTTAATTACAAAGTAGAGCTTAATTGTTATAATTCACATATATCCCACACGTCTATATGCATTTTGCAGAGCAGATGTGTGGGTAGTTTTATAAAAACATGGTGCGGTTTTGCGAATGTGCGTGGGTGGTTCTGAAGAGTTGAAAACAAGGTAACTATTCAGAACCCCCGAGAACAAGAAAAGTAAGATAGAAGGTAACACAAAATGAGTGAGAAAAGGCTTCAAAAGAGAGATGAAATCTCAGACGAGTACAAATGGAAGCTTGAGGATATGTATGAGACAGATGAGCTGTGGGAGGCTGAGTGCGAAAAAGCGTCACAGCTTGCAGAAAAGCTCTCGGGCTTTAAGGGACATCTGGCAGATAGTGCAGCAACGCTGCTTGATTTTTTTAAGAAGCAGGATGAGCTGTCTTATTATTTGGAGCGCATAGTGGTATATGCGAACGAGCGCTCGCATCAGGACACGGCTGTGTCGAAATATCAGGCATATGTGTCAAAGGCTGAGACACTGACTGTTCAGGCATCCGGGGCACTGGCATTTGCGAGTCCGGAGATTTTGCAGATAGAGGATAAAAGGCTTGAGAGCTTTTACAGTGAGAGCAAAGAGCTAGTGCACTATAAGCGTGCAATTGATGAGATAATGCGCCAGAAAGCACATACCTTATCGGCTGCAGAGGAGAATATCCTGGCGCAGTGTGGTGAGATGGCTGCGGCGCCGGAGAATATTTTTGGCATGTTCAACAATGCGGATATCAAATTTCCGTATATCACTGATGTTGAGGGAAATAAAATCCGTATCACGCACGGCAATTTCATAGATTTTTTAAGCAGCAAGGATAGAAGCCTGCGCAAGCAGGTGTTCCGCGGAGTGTATGATTCGTACAAGAAGTGGAGCAATACTGTTTCGATGATGTACATCAGCAAGCTGAAAAATGACACTTTTTATGCAAGGGTCAGAAAATATGACAGCGCAAGGGCCATGTATTTATCCGGTGGCGATATTCCGGAGAGTGTCTATGACAATCTGATTGAGACGGTTCACGCACATCTGCCGGCTCTGCACAGGTACATGGCGCTTAGGAAAAAGCTTTTAGGTGTGGAGCATCTGCATATGTATGATTTGTTTGCACCGATTGTGGACAATGTACAGACCACCTACACCTATGATGAGGCAAAAAAGCTTGTGGCAAAGGCGCTTAAGCCTATGGGCGATGAGTATGTCAGCACACTTAAGGCTGGCATGGAGAGCGGCTGGATAGATGTATATGAGAATGAGAACAAGAGAAGCGGTGCGTATTCATGGGGCGCTTATGGCACACATCCGTATGTGCTTTTGAACTATGCCGACAATCTGGACAGTGTGTTTACGCTGGCTCATGAGATGGGACATGCGATGCATACATACTATTCAAATGAGCATCAGAGCATCACCTACGCGGGATACCTGATTTTTGTGGCAGAGGTTGCATCCACCTGCAATGAGTCGCTTCTAATGCACTATATGCTTGAGCATTGTGAGGATGAGAATGAGAGAAAATATCTCATGACACATTTTCTGGACGGCTTCAGGACGACACTTTTCAGGCAGGCGCAGTTTGCTGAGTTTGAGCATATAGCTCACCGGAAAATGCAAAAGGGCGAGCCGGTTACCAAGGATGTGCTAAATGAACTGTGGCATGAGCTGAATGTGCAGTACTACGGACCGGATATGCGCGTGGATGATGAGATATCATATGAGTGGATGCGCATACCGCATTTTTACACACCGTACTATGTATATCAGTACTCGACGGGCTATTCGGCAGCAGTTGCTTTTTCAAAAAAGATACTTGAGGAGGGAAAGCCTGCTGTGGATAAGTATATAGGAAATTTCCTGTGCGGTGGATGCTCGAAGAATCCAATCGAGCTGCTAAAGAGTGCCGGTGTCGATATGAGCACACCAAAGCCTGTGGATGATGCACTCAATGTATTTGAGGATTATCTGAAGCAGTTTGAGACAGCAACTAAGTAAGGAGAAACATTTTTATGGAAAGAATTAAAAGCTTTACAATTAATCATAATATTCTTAAACCTGGATTTTATATTTCAAGAAAAGACGGAGAAATCGTTACATACGACCTTCGCACAAGAAAACCTAATGCAGGCGATTATATGTCCAATTCAGCTATGCACTCAGTGGAGCATATGTTTGCAACATGTGTGAGAAACTCTGAGATTGCAGATGATGTGGTATATTTTGGACCGATGGGCTGTCAGACAGGCTTCTACCTCGTAGTGAGGGATGTCGAGCCGGGGAAGGTTTTTGAAATCACAAAAGAGGTCTTAAAACAGATACTTGAGTATGATGGACCGGTATTTGGTGCATCAGCCATAGAGTGCGGACATTACGAGAATCTGTCACTTGACGAGGCCAAGAAGGAGTGCCGTGCATATCTTAAGGTGCTTGAGAGCCAGACAAATATGGAGTTTACTTATCCACAGTAAACGAGGACTAAAAATATAATAGCAAGATAGCAGGAATGGAGAAATAAAATGACAATAGGTGTAATTGGTGCAATGCAGATGGAGGTCGATGACTTAAAGGCTCAGATGACAGACACACAGACAGAGGTTTACAGCGGAGTGGAGTTTGTTGAGGGCAAAATCGGTGATCAGTATGTTGTTGCGGCAAAATGCGGAATAGGAAAAGTGTTTGCGGCAATATGTGCAGAGGCCATGATTTTGTCAATATTGGAGTGGCAGGAACTTTGACAAAGGACTTAAATGTGCTTGACGTGGCAGTAGCCACAAACGTGCTGCAGCACGATATGGATACATCGCCAATCGGAGATCCGAAGGGGCTTCTTTCAGGTATCAACATGATTCTGCTTCCGGCAGATACAAAAATGGTGGAGCTCATGTGCTCCTGCTTAGCTGATAGGAATATCAACTACAAAAAGGGCAATATCGCAACAGGAGATCAGTTTATTGCCACAAAGGAGCAGAAGGATTACATATCAAATACCTTTGATGCAATCGCAGCAGAGATGGAGGGCGGCAGCATCGGTCATGTGTGCTATGTGAACAAGGTGCCATTTGCCATTCTTCGCTCAATATCAGACGGCGATGGCGGTGAGACGGATTACCAGACCTTTGCGGAGAAGGCTGCGCATCAGTCGATTGAGGTAGTGCTTGAGTTCATCGGAAGAGCAGAAGAACTGAAATAGAGTTATTTTATTACTCATAATTTGTGATAGTAAAGAATAGTATATAGCATGAGTGAATACAGAGCATACATGCAAAATACAAAACTACATAATGGGACAAAACGAAAGAAACGCCGACACAGATTCCTTTTTGGAGTGCTGCTGTCGGCGCTTCTTATTACAGGCGCTTTATATGGCAGAGAGTATGACAGCTGAAAAATATAGAGGTGATGGAGACACTTAGCAGTGCTGTGAGTCAGTTCGGAGACAGAAAGCTGCCTGTATATTCGGTTCAGACAACAGAAAAAAAGATAGCCCTTTCATTTGACTGTGCCTGGGGAGCAGAGGATTTTGACAGTATGATGGAGACACTTGACAAGCACAACGTAAAGGCTACATTTTTTATGACAGGAGGGTTTGTGAGTGATAACCCTGAATATGTAAAGACGCTGGTTGAAAAAGGGCATGAGCCCGGAAATCACAGTGAGCACCACTATGATATGGCAACAATCACGGCAGGCGAGATGAAGACGGAGATAATGGATGTGCACAAAAAGGTCAAGGAGCTGACCGGAAAGGATATGAAGGTATTCAGACCGCCATACGGCTCGTACAACAATGAACTGATTGACACAGTGTATGGCTGTGACTATTATCCAATCCAGTGGGATGTGGATTCACTCGACTGGAAAAACTATGGTGTGCAAAACATTATAGATACAGTGTGCAATCACAAAAGCCTGGATTGTGGCTCGATAATACTCTGCCATCTTGGCGCCAAATACACCTCGCAGGCACTCGATGAGATGCTCACGAAGCTGCAGGACATGGGCTATGAGATAGTTCCGGTATCAAAGCTGATCATGACTGAAGGCTATCATATGGATGCAAACGGTATGCAGATCAAGGACTGAGCAATTTCATAAATCAATATTTTAGTCAATATTTAGTCAATAATTTAGCCCCTTACGATATTGTTATTTACAGACAAGTGTGTTAAACTAAAACTATATTTTAAAGAAGCTGTGAGACAGCTATGGGGGTAAATTATATGACAGATACAGGTTTTTTAGTAGCATTCTTTATAGTTATTTTTTTAGTTATCATCTTTGCACTTGTCGCTGTAATCGGAGCTGTTACAAGTGCTGTTGCAGGTATCAATGATGATGAGGATGAGACAGAGGAAGAGGGCATCTGAAGCTGAAATAAATAAAAGATATTAAAAGACATTTAAGGACATCGAATTATATTAATCGTATAATTGGGTGTCTTTTTATTGTCAAAAACTCTTAAAAAAGTATAAACCAATTGAGTTGCAATCCGCCACATTGTATAATAAAAGTATAACAGCGAATTAAATTTATTGTGAAAATCGTAGTAATCACAATGTCTATCAAACTAAGGCAGGATATTATCAAGGAAAAGAAGAAGGAGGGGTCAGATGATATCAAGATATAGTGTAAAAAAGCCTTTTACTGTACTTGTAGGAGTACTGCTGGTAATAGTACTCGGTGTTGTATCACTTGGCAGGATGACGACAGATCTGCTGCCGGATATGAGCTTTCAGTATGCACTTATAGTGACAACAGATATGGGAGCAAGTCCACAGGAGGTGGAGAGCGATGTCACCGCGCCGCTTGAAGCAGCTATGGCAACTACGTCCAATATCAAAAACGTAAGCTCAATGTCATATAACAGCTATTCTCTGGTGACATGCGAGTATGAGCAGAATGCCAACATGGATTCTGTAGTGATAGAGATGCAGCAGAAAATAGATCAGGTCAAGGCTGGCTGGAAGGATGGAGTGGGTACTCCGACCATTATGAAGATAAATCCGGACATGCTTCCAATCATGATGACTGCTGTGGATATGGATGGGAAAAGCAAGTCGGAAATCACCGACTTTGTGGAAAACACACTTAAGCCTGCAATTGAGAGTACAGAGGGAGTCGCATCAGTGACTGCAACAGGTGAGCTCACCGAGCAGATACAGGTCACGATGAATCAGGCCAAGATAGATGAGCTCAATGAGAAAATAAATAATGCCGTTTCAAAGAAATTTGACGATGCAAAAAGTCAGATGGATGATGCAAGCGCAAAGATAGAGAGCGGACAAAACGCAATCTCATCTGCATCGGATCAGATGAGCGCGGGAGTGGATACGCTAAAGGAGCAAAAGGCAAAGCTTGTAGAGCAGAAGACTCAGCTAGAGAGTACTCTTGCAAGCTTAAATGAGCAGAAGAGCCAGCTCGAAACAATTCAGTCAGCTCTTTCAGACTTCATGAATAGTGATACATATACAAAGACAATTCCGTCACTCAAAGAGGGCGCAAATGTACCGGGTGAAGCGGGCACGGCACTCAAAGCGCAACTTGAGCAGGTTGATAAGCAGATTGCAACACAGTTTTCAGGTCTCTCGGCGCTTGGAATCACCGTAAACACAGCAGATGATCTGCCTGCGGCAGCGTCAGCGATAGCACAGACTCTCATTCAGGTGAATACAGGTATAGAGCAGTGCCAAAGCGGGCTTGACCGGATAGCACAAGGAGAGACAGCACTTTTAGATGCCTATGATAATCTAAACAGTCAGGCAGCCATCAGCTCGATAAGCATAGGACAGCAGTCGGCACAGCTTGCAACAGCAGCGGCATCTCTTGACAGCTCAAAAAAGGAGCTTGAAAAGAGTAAGGATGATGCACTTGACAAGTCAAACTTAAATGCAGTTTTAACAATTGACTCACTCTCGCAGCTGCTCGTCGCACAGAACTTTGATATGCCTGCAGGCTATGTAAATGATTCAAATGGCACGCAGTACATAGTACAGGTGGGAGATGAGATAAAATCAATTGATGATTTAACAAATCTGGTGCTTATGGATATGAAGCTTGATGGAATAGCTCCTATTCATGTCGGTGATGTGGCAGATGTTGAGATGACTGACAATTCGGATGAGACATATGCGATAGTCAACGGTAATCCCGGAATAATGCTCTCCATGGAGAAGCAGACCGGCTACTCTACAGGAGACGTCACAGACCGTCTTTTGGACAAGCTTGATTCGCTGGAAAAGGAAAATGACGGATTACACACCACAGTGCTCATGAATCAGGGCGTATACATCGACATGGTAGTAAAGAGTGTTATGGAAAATATGATAGTGGGAGCAATACTTGCTATTTTCGTATTGCTTTTGTTCTTAAAGGATATAAAGCCAACGCTTGTTATCGCAGCATCTATACCGCTATCGGTTATTGTGGCAGTGGTGCTTATGTATTTTACGGATATCACCTTAAATATCATTTCAATGTCGGGACTTGTGCTTGGAATAGGAATGCTGGTGGATAATTCAATTGTAGTAATAGAGAATATCTACAGATTAAGGGGAGAAGGATATTCGGTAAAGAAGGCGGCTGTTGAGGGTGCAAATCAGGTGGCAGGAGCCATTTTTGCCTCTACACTTACCACGGTAAGTGTGTACGCGCCAATCATTTTTACTGATGGAATCACGAGACAGCTCTTTGTAGATTTGGCACTTACGGTAGCGTTTACTCTTATGGCATCTCTTGTAGTGGCACTCACATTTGTACCGGCAATTGCTTCAGGCATGCTCAAAAAGACGAAGGATATAAAGCATCCATGGTTTGAACGTTTTAAGAACTGGTATGGAAATGTGCTCGGCACATGTCTTAGATTTAAGCCGGTGGTATTTATTGCGGCAGTAGTGCTTTTAGTCGGCAGTGGCGCACTTTGCATGTCAAGGGGAATGACATTTATGGATATGGACATGGAGTCAAATCAGATTTCACTTACCATAGAGGCAAAGGATGACGAAAAGCTTGACTTCAAGCAGCTTACAGAGCTGTCTGATAAGGTCATGGACAAAATATCTGATATAAAGGGCATAGACACAATAGGAGCTACAGCAGGCGGCAGCTCGACCATGAACCTGATGAGCTCAGGAAGCGACAGCGTGAGCATGTATATATTGCTTGATGAGAAGTCGGATGTTTCATCGGATAAGGTAATAGATGAAATTGAAAAACGCACAAAGAATCTGGACTGCAAGGTAACAGCATCTTCACAAGCTATGGACTCATCAGAGTTTTTCGGAAGTGGTCTCTCTGTCAGGATTAAGGGTAATGATATAGACAAGCTGCAGAAGCTTGCAGGTGATGTG
>OHJQ01001434.1_pt1 | contig 11275 bp, 9 predicted proteins | sample 1568601 | NCBI WGS metagenome assembly OHJQ01 (sample SAMEA3879599, study PRJEB24766) | human gut metagenome | biome: human-associated habitat; feature: feces | place: USA | collected 1985/1987 | reverse complement strand
CTGTCCGCATGATACTATTCTGTGAACAAAGGAAACAGTAAAAGGATTTTTTGCAGAGAGCAGGCGGAACAGGAACATGATATTTAGGAAATGGAGCGGAACAGTATGAGCAGGATTGCATTTCTTTATCCCGGACAGGGAGCCCAGGAAGTGGGAATGGCAGGAGATTTTTATGAAAAAAGCGAGGAGGCAAAGGCTGTTTTTGATCAAGCCTCCAGTATACTGGATTTTGATGTCCGGGAAATCTGTTTTCAGAAAAATGACCTCTTGGACAAAACAGAATATACTCAGGCGGCTATGGTTACAGCCTGTCTTGCTATTACCCGTGAACTGGAAAAAAGAGGACTTTATCCGGAAATGACAGCAGGTTTAAGCCTTGGTGAATACTGTGCGATTGCAGCAGCAGGCAGCATGAGCGATATGGATGCGGTCCGCACTGTCCGCGCCAGAGGGATATTTATGGAACATGCGGCTCCGGAAGGAACCGGAGCTATGGCCGCTGTTCTTGGAATGGACGGAGAAGCGGTGGAAAGAACTGTTCATGATTTTCAAGGTGTTTTTATTGCAAATTATAACTGTCCCGGACAGATTGTGATCACAGGGGAAAAGGAAGCAGTGGAACAGTCGGCTGCAGTTCTTAAAGAAGCCGGGGCCAGAAGGGTACTTCCTTTAAAGGTCAGCGGTCCTTTTCATTCTCCAATGATGAAACCGGCAGGAGAAAAGCTGGAAGAGGTTCTGAAAAAGGTTTCTGTTAAGGATCCGGACATTCCCTATGTGACAAATGTGACAGCGGAAGTGGTGAAGAGCGGGGAAGCCATAAAAGAACTTTTGGTGAGACAGGTAAGCTCTTCGGTTCGCTGGGAGCAGAGCATGAGAGCAATGATCGCGCAGGGAATTGACACCTTTGTGGAGATTGGCCCGGGGAAAACCCTCAGCGGTTTTATGAAAAAAATAGATAAAAATGTAAATATGTACCGGATCAGTACCTGGGAAGAAGCGGAAACTGTATGCGGGGAACTGCTGAAGCAGTGATCGGCAGAATTTCCGAAGGGAACAGAACCAGCGGAGGAGACATGTAACATCCGAAGGGAACAGAAGCAGAGGAGAGGACATGTAACATCCGAAGGGAACAGAAACAGCGGGAAGGACATGTAATTTCCGAGGGGAACAGAACCAGTGGAGGGGGACATGTAATTTCCGAAAGGCATGGAAGCAGTAATGCGGTATGTATAAGCGCTGGGCGATTTGTACAGCTATACAGGAAAAAGCATGCAGAACAGGTGAGTTTGAGGACATATTTATTCAGAATAATAAAACAGACAGTGGATGATTGCAGGAAAGGGGAAACATGGCGGAGTATACAGAAAAGCAGGTAGCTGTAGTAACAGGCGCATCCAGAGGAATTGGAAGAGCAGTTGCTCTGGAGCTGGCAGCAAAAGGAATTTTTGTGATTATTAATTATAACGGTTCAGCTGACCGGGCAGAAAAAGTAAAAAAAGAAATTGAAGAAAACGGCGGCTGTGCAGAAGCTTTACAGTGGAATGTTGCGGATTATAAAGCCTGTGAACAGGCTGTCAGAGATATTGTAAAAAAATACGGAAAAATAAATATCCTTGTAAATAATGCAGGAATCACAAAAGACGGGCTCCTGATGGGGATGTCCAGGGAGGACTTTGACAGCGTAGTCGATGTGAATCTGGGAGGAACCTTTAACATGCTGCGCTTTGTTTCCAGACAGATGCTGAGACAGAAAAGCGGACGAATTGTAAATATGGCTTCTGTGGTAGGAATTGCCGGAAATGCAGGACAGGCAAATTATGCGGCGTCCAAAGCAGGTGTGATCGGACTTACAAAGACAGCGGCAAGAGAACTGGCATCCAGAGGAATTACAGTAAACGCAGTGGCTCCGGGATTTATAGAAACAGAAATGACTCAGATCCTGCCTGATTCTGTGAAAGAGGCTTCTGCGGCACAGATTCCCCTGGGGCATTTTGGAAAGCCGGAGAATGTAGCGAAGACAGTGGCATTTCTTGTATCAGAAGATGCTTCTTACATTACCGGACAGGTCGTTCAGGTTGACGGAGGAATGGTAATATGAGCAGGCGGAGAGTCGTAATTACAGGGCTGGGAGCAGTGACGCCCACAGGAAACAATGTACAGGAGTTCTGGCAGGGGATCTGTGCCGGAAAGGTGGGAATCGGATCGATCACCAGATTTGACGCCCAGGGCTATAAGGTAAAGCTTGCAGCTGAGGTAAAAGGCTTTGAACCTAAAAAGTATATGGAACCCAAACAGGTAAGACGTATGGCTCTTTTTTCTCAGTATGCAGTTGCGGCAGCCAAAGAAGCTTTTGAGGATTCCGGGCTGGATATGAAGGAAGAAGATGCTTTCCGGGCGGGAGTTATCATTGGTTCCGGAGTTGGAGATCTCCGTCAGGTGGAGCTTTGCTATGACAGAATCACTCAGAAAGGACCCGGCCGTGCGCTTCCTCTGATGGTGCCTATGATGATCTCCAATATGGCTGCAGGAAATGTTTCCATTGAGCTTGGCCTGAGAGGAAAATGTACAGACGTGGTGACTGCCTGTGCGTCAGGAACCCACAGCATTGGAGATGCTTTTCGGGCGATCCAGTACGGAGACGCGGACATTATGGTGGCAGGAGGCGCGGAAAGCTGTATCTGTCCTACGGGAGTTGCAGGATTTGACGCACTGACTGCTCTTACAGAAACGGACAACCCTTTAAAGGCATCTGTTCCATTTGACAAAGACAGAGACGGATTTGTTCTTGGCGAAGGCGCAGGCATTGTGGTACTGGAGGAGCTGGAGCATGCCAGGGCAAGAGGAGCGGGAATTTATGCAGAGGTAGTCGGTTACGGGGCTACAGCGGATGCATATCACATTACCTCTCCTGCTGAGGACGGAAGCGGAGCCGCAAAGGCAATGAGCCTTGCCATGGAAGAAGCAGGCGTATGTCCGGAGGAAGTGGAATATATCAATGCTCATGGAACAAGCACTCATCATAACGATCTTTTTGAAACAAGAGCCATTCACCTTGCCTTTGGCGCAGCGGCGGAAAAGGTTCTGGTAAACTCCACAAAATCCATGATCGGACATCTGCTTGGCGCAGCAGGAGGCGCAGAGCTTGTCACCTGTGTAAAGGAGCTTCAGGAAGGCTTTATCCACCAGACAATTGGAACCGAAACACCGGGAGAAGGCTGCGATCTGAACTATGTACTTGGCGCCCCGGTGAAAAAGGAAATCCGTTACGCTATGAGCAATTCCCTGGGATTTGGGGGACATAACGCCACACTGTTAATAAAAAAATTCGATTAAGCAGAAAAGAGGTAATCCTCAAGAGGATACCTGGATGCTCAGAAACCATGAGCAGAAAAGAGGTAATCCATAAAAGGATACCTGGATGCTCAGAAACAGTGAGCAAGAAAGAGGTAAGTATGGAATTTGATAATCTTCTTACGTTGATAAAGGCTGTGTCGGACTCTGAACTGACAGAATTTCAGTATGAAGAAAACGGTACCACCCTTCGTTTTGTCAGGGAAACGCCAAAAACAGAGCTTGTCCTTCCAATGGAGGGAACCCCGCAGAATCAGAATGTACAAAGCGTACCGTCTGTTTTAACACAAAACACAGAAACCCGGCAGGCGCCGGAAGCAGTAATGGACGGAAACGGGGAAGCCCGGGAAGGAAAACTGATAAAATCTCCCCTTGTGGGAACTTTTTATGCGGCTCCTTCAGAAGACGCAGAGCCCTTTGTGGCAGTGGGAGACGGAGTGAAAAAAGGAAAAACTCTGGGAATTGTGGAAGCCATGAAGCTGATGAATGAAATTGAAAGTGAATATGAGGGAACCGTGACGGAAATTCTGGTGGAAAACGGCCAGATGGTAGAGTACGGACAGCCCCTTTTCAGAATAAAATAAAAAGAGGTGCAGCATGAAGCATTTGGGAATTAAAGAAATTGAAGAGATTCTTCCTCACAGACATCCGTTTCTTCTTATAGATTACATAGAGGACTATGAGCCGGGAGAGTTTGCGGCAGGATATAAATGTGTGACCTTTCATGAGGATTTTTTCAGAGGTCATTTTCCTCAGGAACCGGTGATGCCGGGTGTTCTGATCGTGGAGGCTCTTGCCCAGACCGGCGCGGTGGCTATTTTAAGCAAAGAGGAAAACAGGGGAAAAACTGCATATTTCGGCGGAATAAAAAGCTGCCGCTTCCGGGGAAAGGTTGTTCCGGGAGATAAGCTGAAGCTTGAAACGAAGATCATTAAGTGCAAGGGGCCTGTAGGGGTCGGACATGCAGTTGCCAGCGTGGACGGAAAAGTTGTTGCAGATGCGGAACTGACCTTTATGATCGGGTAGGTGGTAAATATGATAAAAAAAGTGCTGATAGCAAACAGAGGAGAGATTGCAGTGCGGATCATCCGTGCATGCAGGGAAATGGGAATTGAGACAGTGGCAGTTTATTCAGAAGCTGACAGGGAAGCTCTGCACACACAGCTTGCAGATGAAGCTATCTGTATTGGCCCGGCGCCTTCTTCTCAGAGCTACCTCAGTATGGAAAATATCATAAGTGCGACCATTGTATCAGGTGCGGATGCCGTTCATCCGGGATTTGGATTTCTGTCAGAAAACAGCAGATTTGCAGAGCTGTGCGAGCAGTGTCACATTACTTTTATCGGGCCTCCCTCTCATGTGATCGCAAGTCTTGGCAATAAACAGGCTGCCAAAAATACCATGGCTGCAGCCGGTGTTCCGGTGATCCCGGGAAGCGAGAAAGCAATTTATACAGCAGAGGCAGGATTTGAAGAAGCAGAAAAAATCGGCTATCCTGTGATTATCAAGGCTGCTCTTGGAGGCGGCGGAAAAGGAATGAGAACTGCAGATTCTCCGGATGATTTTGCAGAAAGCTTCCATACGGCTCAGAAGGAAGCTCAGATGGCGTTTGGCGACAATACCATGTATGTGGAGCATTTTGTCAGGAAGCCCAGACATATTGAGTTTCAGATTCTTGCAGATCAGAAGGGAAATGTGATACATCTGGGAGAGAGGGACTGTTCTGTTCAGAGAAATCATCAGAAAATGATCGAGGAGTCTCCCTGTGAGATTATTTCAGATAAGCTGCGCAAAAAAATGGGAGAGGCTGCAGTAAAGGCTGCAAAGGTCTGCGGCTATGTGAATGCCGGAACCATTGAATTCCTTCTGGACAGGGACGGAAGCTTTTATTTTATGGAAATGAATACCCGGATCCAGGTAGAACATCCTGTTACAGAGTGGGTCACAGGGGTGGATCTTGTAAAAGAACAAATCCGTATTGCATCCGGACAGCCCCTTTCCTACAGACAAAAGGATATCCATATTACAGGTCATGCCATTGAATGCAGGATCAATGCGGAAAATCCGGAAAAAGGCTTCCGTCCTTCTCCCGGAACCATTACAGATATGTACTTTCCCGGAGGCAAGGGAATCCGGATCGACTCTGCAGTGTACAGCGGTTATACAGTCCAGCCCTATTATGACTCTATGATCGCAAAGCTGATCGTGTGGGCAAAAAACAGGGATGAGGCGATTCGTAAAATGCAGAGCGCTCTTGGGGAGATTATCATAGAAGGAATCGACACAAATGTAGATTATCAGTATGAAATTCTGAATCATCCGGATTTTCTTACCGGAAATACAGATGTGGAATTTATTGAACGAATGGAAGGCAGAGGTAATGGAGCATGAAGCTGGAAAATATGTTCAAAAAAACAAAAAGTCTGTACAGGGAACAGAGCGTAAAGCACACCGGTACTTTGAAGCCTGAGGTTCCTCAGGGACTTCTGCGCAAATGCAATAAGTGCGGAGCGGCAATCGTCACCGAGGATGTAAAAAACGGAAACTATATCTGTCCGAAATGCGGCGGATATTTCAGGATCCATGCATATACAAGAATCCGTATGATTACAGACGAGGGAAGCTTCGAGGAATGGGACAAAGATCTTGTTGGCGGAAATCCAATGGAATACCGGGGCTATGAAGAAAAGCTTAATTCTGTAAGGGAGAAAACAGGGCTTCAGGAAGCTGTTGTTACAGGAAAGGGACGTATCAACGGTCGGGAAGCAGTGATCGGTGTGTGCGACGGCCGTTTTTTTATGGCAAGTATGGGCTGGGCTGTAGGCGAAAAAATTACAAGAGCCGTGGAGCGTGCCACCCGGGAACAGCTTCCGGTGATTCTTTTTGCCTGTTCCGGTGGCGCCAGAATGCAGGAGGGAATTACTTCTCTTATGCAGATGTCAAAAACTTCGGCAGCGCTGAAAAAGCACAGTGACGCGGGACTTCTTTATATTTCTGTTCTGACCGAGCCTACTACGGGAGGCGTCACAGCCAGCTTTGCCATGCTGGGAGATGTGATACTGGCGGAGACGGGAGCCCTGATCGGATTTGCAGGTCCCAGAGTGATCGAGCAGACAATTCGCCAGAAGCTTCCCAAAGGCTTCCAGAGAGCAGAATTTCTCCTGGAGCATGGATTTTTGGACGAAATCGTGGAACGGGAAAATCTGAAAAGAACCCTGACAAAGCTTTTGAAGCTTCATGGTAGAAAAAGAAAGACAGAGGGAACTGATCTGCCGGGCTCAGATAAAGTACAGGAGATCAATAACAGATCAGCGGCAGAAGTGAAGCTGTCTGATAACGTAGGTACAGCCGACAGAGAGAAGCATATTTTTTCACAGGAGACATCAGACTCATTTTGTGAAAAAGAGTTTTGCCAGAACAGCAGGACGGAACATACGGCATGGGAGCGTGTTCAGATTTCCAGGAAACTGGAGAGACCTTCGGGCAGCAGCTACATTAAGTCATTGTTCACGGATTTCATGGAGCTGCACGGAGATCGGAAATACGGAGACGATCCTGCAGTGATCGGCGGGATTGCTGCTTTTCACGGGATGCCGGTAACAGTGATCGTTCAGGAAAAGGGCTGCGATACAAAGGAAAACATACACAGAAACTTCGGTATGCCTATGCCGGAGGGGTATCGGAAGGCGCTGCGGCTGATGAAGCAGGCGGAAAAATTTCGCCGACCGGTGATCTGCTTTGTAGACACTCCGGGAGCTTTCTGTGGTATTGAGGCAGAAGAGAGAGGACAGGGAGCAGCCATTGCAGACAGCCTCATGGAACTGGCCGGCCTGACGGTTCCGGTACTTACCATAATTACAGGTGAGGGAGGAAGCGGAGGGGCGCTTGCTCTGGCAGCAGGAGATCAGGTATGGATGCTTGAGAATGCAGTCTATTCCATTCTTTCACCGGAAGGATTTTCCAGTATTTTATGGAAGGACAGCACAAAGGCAAAAGAGGCGGCAGAGGTAATGAAGCTCACTGCGGCTGATCTTTATTCTCAGGGAATTATTGAGAAAATGATCTGTGAACCAGAGGGATACAGTGAACAGACACTTTATCAGGTGACAGATATTCTGGACAAGGAAATAACAGATTTTCTGGAAGAATACAGAAATTATTCTGAAGAAGTACTTCTGGAAAAGCGATATGAGAGATTCAGGAAGTTCTGAGATCTCTGCCGGGGGAGAACCGGGGAAGCTCCGGCGATATGAAAAGCCGGATGCTATAGAAATACACAGGATAAGCCGAAACGAAAAGCGGTTTTATAACAGATGATACAGAGGTCTGCTATAAAGCTGCTTTTTATTTGCTGTTAAAGCAGGGTATTTTGTAACAATCTTTCCGGGAAATAAAATTGGTCTGCCAGGTTGTGACCGGATCCATGTGAAATAGTTAAGAAAAGTTAAGAACCTGTTAAGACATATTGTAAGAAATATATGTTATCTTATAACCATCTTATAAGTTAAAGGGGTACTTTATGAGAATAAAATCAATCGTCCATGTTGTGGCTGCATGGATCATGCTGGTTCTGACATCGGAATTCAGCCTTACAGTAGCTTACGACATATGTGATACAAATCCCTGGGCACGTATTTTGTATGTGGCATTGAATATTTCCAGTCTATTGGCTGCTTTTTATTTATATACCAGATATATTATGAAGATAAAAATGCAGGATCTTCGATTGGGGAAACCTTTCCCGGAAAGAAAATGGTGTATTACAGCAGTTATTATGCCGTTGGCAATATGCTGCTTTTATCTTCTTTTTGTAAAAGGAACTTTTGCTTCACAAAATCTTAAACTGAAAGATTTGATAAATGTTCTGACCCTTTCTGTTTTATCTCTTGGAATTTTGCCTGCAGTTACAGAGGAAATGGTTTTCAGGGGAATGATCTTGAGTACCTTGCAAAGTGCTTTTGGAAAGAAAGCAGCAGTGTTTATTTCAAGTATTTTATTTGCTTTGTATCATTTGGAGTATATTGACAGTTCAGATTGGAAAAAGGTTGTTTTGCTGATCGTGTCTGTTGGAATTATTGGATATGCTCTTTCGCTTGTTACACTTCAGTCCGGTTCCATATGGTCTGCAGTTGTTATACATGGAATGTATAATGTCCTGTCAGGAGAGAGCCAGATCCTGCATATTGATATGGAACAGAATTTTTCAGCTATGTGGACCTATACAGTAAGTACGAAAAACCCATTACTGACTGGAATTAACGGAGCGGTTGGCTTTACCGCGGCGCTTCCTGCAGTAGTTGGCTTTATCGTGATTATAATAATGGTAAAATATTATGAGAAAAAGGAAAAGAAAGCAGCAGAAAAAGAATAAAAGGAAAGAGATCATCTGGTATTCTGTTTTTCTGATTGTTATTTTGACAGGAATATTTATAATTTCAGAAAGAGATGACAGCCTGGTATTGACAGAAACAAAAAGGAACCAGATAATAAACAGTAATGAGTGGAAAGAAATATTTGAACATTCAGATGTTTATCCCTCTGTTCTTCTGGAAGATCTGAAACGAAATCCGGAAATGTTGGATTTTGTGAAAAAATATCCGGGGGAACAGACTGCACAGGAAGCAGGGCTTACATTCAGAGAAAAACTGAAGAAATACCCGTTGTTTATTCAATGGGACGAAAGATGGGGATATCGGTCATATGGACAGAGCAACATTGGGATATTCGGATGCGGTCCTACTTGCATGGCAATGGTCATATACAGTTTGACGCGAAATTCTGATGCATTGCCGGATATTCTGGCACAAGAGGCAATGACAGGCGGATATTACATAATGGGAACTGGAACAGCCTGGTCTTTTATGAATGAGTGTGCGTCTGCGTATGGGGTAATTGCTTCTCAGTTTGCTTCTCTGGAACAGTGGGAACTGAAAGAACGGCTTGAGGATGGAAATATGATTATCTGTGCTATGGGACCTGGGGATTTTTCTGCACAGGGACATTTTATTGTAATCTATGATTATACATCGGATGGATTTTGTGTAAATGACCCTTTCAGTTATACGAACAGTTCAAAAAAATGGGATTATGCAACACTTTCTTCTCAATGGCAGCAAATATGGGTGTATGCAGCGTAAAACGCAGGATAAGAGGATACAATGAAAAATCATATTTTAATTGTGGAAGATGATGAAGCGATCCGGGAGGGCGTAAGAATTCTGTTGGAGGGAGAAGGTTATACAGTGCAGGAGGCAGAGGATGGATTCCAGTGTCTGAAAAAGCTTTCAGCAGAAACAGATCTGATTATACTGGATATTATGATGCCTGGAATCTCCGGTATAAAGACATGTGAAGAAATTCGAAAAACTTCTCATGTTCCGGTATTGTTTCTGACTGCTAAAGGGCAGGAATCAGACAAACTGATCGGTTTGATGGCCGGAGGGGACGACTATCTGGTAAAACCGTTTTCTTACGCGGAGCTTCTGGCAAGAGTGAAAGCTCTTCTTCGCAGATATTGTGTTTACAGTCAGCCGCTGAAGACAGAGAAAAAAACAGAACAGTGGCTGGAATATGGCAAGCTTAAGGTAAATACACAGTATAATGAGGTTTACCGTGAGGGAGAGGAAATTCATCTCAGAGAAATGGAATACAGACTGCTTTTGCTGATGATGGAAAATCCACAGAAGATTTTTTCTGTAAAAAATCTGTATGAGAGTTTATGGGAGGAGCCTTTTCTGTATTCTTCCGGGAATACGGTTATGGTTCATATCAGGAGATTGAGGACCAAAATAGAAGAAGATCCTCAGAAGCCTGAAATGATACAGACTGTGTGGGGAAAGGGGTATCGTTTTGGGTAGAATCTATAAAGACAGTCTGACTGGAAAAATGGTCCGGCGTTTAGTCAGAGGACTGCTGGCAGGTCTGTTCGTTATGGGACTTTTGTATTTTGGAGGAAAGGGCTGCCTGCAGCAGTTCTTTTTTAATACAGGCTATATTTATAAAAGGGAGAGCCAGAGAGCAGAGGAACTTCAGAATTATGTGGATAAAAAGTGTTTAAAAGCTACAGATTATAAACAGTTGAAACAATGGGCGGTTCAGAGAAATATTCGTGAATTTACAGTTTCCAGAGATAAGTGGCTGTTGTTTGATGTTTCATATGATGGTATTCTCACTCCGGGAATCAGAGAAATCACTGATTTTTCCTGGAAAATATTTCACAAAATAAAATTCGCGGATGGGAATGCAGATGTTTATCTTTATGAGGGATTTGCAGATAAATATTATGATATTCTGGCAGGAATTTCTGTAATTGTGGGTTTTGTTGTGTGTACAGGTATATTTTCATATGAAATGCAGGAGGATTTAAAATACATTCAGTGTCTGAAAGAAGAAGTAGATGTTATCAGTAAGGGAAATCTGCAGGAACATGTTACAGTAACAGGCAATGATGAGCTGGCTCAGCTGGCAGGGGGACTAGAAAGAATGAGGCAGACTCTGATACAAAAAGAGCAGTCAGAACAGGAACTGCGGGCGGCACAGGAAAAACTTGTTCTGGGAATGTCTCATGACCTTCGTACACCTTTAACAGGACTGATGACCTATCTGGAAATTCTTAAAAAACAGCAGAAAAACAGAATTGTTACAGATGAATATATTCAAAAGTCTCTGGATAAGGTGATTCAGATAAGGAATTTGATCGTGTACTTCAGATCAGAGATTTGTCGGAGCAGATGTTTGAATATTTTTTTGTTAATTCACAGCATAAGGTTGAATTGGAAGAACCTGAAGACATATTCAGTGCATTTGGAGATTATCTTTCTGAATTATGTGTTTTGCTGGAAGATGAAGGATTTACAGTAGATACGGAAATGCTTGAATGGAATCCTGCTGCTGTGCGAATAAATACAGATTTATTTGGAAGAAT
>OHJQ01001416.1_pt1 | contig 11424 bp, 9 predicted proteins | sample 1568601 | NCBI WGS metagenome assembly OHJQ01 (sample SAMEA3879599, study PRJEB24766) | human gut metagenome | biome: human-associated habitat; feature: feces | place: USA | collected 1985/1987 | reverse complement strand
TCAAGACAGCTTTATATTCACAGAAATACTCTGGTATACCGTCTTGATAAGCTTCAGAAAAGCACAGGACTTGATCTGAGAGTGTTTGAGGATGCTATCACATTTAAAATTGCGCTGATGGTTGTAAGATATATGAAGTATATGGAGACACTGGAATACTGATGCTGCAGATGTGTTTGGTGTTACTGTTCATTTCGCTGCAGAATAGTAGAATGTGAACAGCTGCTATTTGGTTTTATGTCAACAGTTGGGGAGGATTCTTCGGAATTCTCCCTCTTTTTAATTAGGAATCATAAATGGGCAGATACGGGATTCTGTACAATGGAATCTATGGCAGGAGGAAAACAGAGATAAAATAGAAAGAAAACCTTGAATTCATTTATCCTTTCCTGTACAATAATCCCCTGAAGAAACGCCTGGTGTTTCTATCATTCACAATATATTCAAAATTTTCATAGCTGCTATGAATGTAAAATTTTTATGAAAATCTTTTGGATTTCAAAAAAACACTTGAAATTCAGCTGGAAGTATGTTACAACATTGTTACAAAAACATTAAAATGCTTATTTGCGGGATGCAAACTGATACTGCCGGAATCCCATGGCAGTATTTTTCTGTGAAGAGAAAGCAGTGGTTTGTTCTAAAAGGAGGAACATATGATAGATCTGATTGATGTAAGTAAGTCATACGGAAAGGGCCTTCCGGCTGTCAACCATGCGAACTTACATGTGGATAAAGGAGAGTTCGTGTTTGTAGTAGGAAGCAGTGGCTCCGGCAAGTCCACACTGATCAAGCTTTTGATGAAAGAGCTTGACAGCACAAGCGGTCAGTTGATCGTCAGCGGTGAGCGTCTGGAAACAATGAAACACAGCAGAGTTGCCAAGTACCGCAGAAAGCTTGGTGTTGTATTCCAGGATTTCCGTCTGCTGAAAGACAGAAATGTATATGAAAATGTCGCTTTTGCCCAGCGCGTTATCGGAAGACCGGGAAAGGTGATCCGTAAACGTGTTCCTGAGGTGCTTATGGAGGTTGGACTTGCAGGAAAGTACAAATCCTATCCTGATGAGCTTTCCGGCGGAGAACAGCAGAGAGTGGCTCTTGCCAGAGCTCTTGTAAACCGTCCGGACATTCTCCTTGCAGATGAGCCTACCGGAAACCTTGATCCTCAGACTGCTGAGGAGATCATGAATCTTCTGGCAGAGATCAACGAGCGCGGAACAACTGTGCTGGTGGTAACACATAACAAAGAAATTGTAAACTCCATGAAAAAACGTGTTGTTACCATGCATGAGGGCGTCATTGTCAGCGATGAGAAAGAAGGAGGATATCATGAGGCCTAGTACCATATGGTTTACCCTGAAGCAGGGTGTTAAGAATATAAAAAGAAACTGGATGTTTTCCATTGCGTCAATTCTGACAATGGCAGCATGCATCTTTCTTGTAGGTATTTTTTATTCTATTGTAAATAATGTGGATCACATTGCTCATAAAGTAGAGCAGGAAGTGCCGATCACGGTATTTTTTGATGAGGGAACAACTCAGGAACAGATTGATGCGATCGGAGAGCAGATCAGGCAGCGACCGGAAGTGCAGGAAATTGTATTTACTTCTGCAGACGATGCCTGGAACGGGTTTAAAGATCAGTATTTCCAGGGATCTGAGGCAGCAGAGGGATTCCGGGACGACAACCCGCTTGTAAACTCTGCCAACTATGCTGTTTATATGAATCAGATTGAAAAACAGAATGAGCTGTCTGCCTTTATCCAGGGACTGGATCATGTACGTGAGGTAAATCAGTCAGAGGAAGCGGCAAAGACTCTGGGAAGCTTTAACCGTCTGGTATCTTACGCTTCTATGGCGATTATCGCAGTGCTTCTGCTGATTTCTGTTTTCCTGATCAGCAATACGGTTTCCGTTGGTATCTCTGTCCGCAAGGAAGAAATCGGAATTATGAAATATATCGGAGCTACAGATGGGTTTGTCCGGGCGCCTTTTGTAATGGAAGGTATGGTACTTGGAATCGTGGGAGCGGCGATTCCTCTGGTTGCGCTGTATTTCTTATATAACACGGCAGTCGAATATGTACTGACAAAATTCAATGTTCTGACAGGTGTGGTTGCGTTTATTCCGGTAACAGACATTTATATGACGCTTCTTCCTATTGGCCTTGCGCTGGGAATCGGAATCGGTCTGATCGGAAGCTTCCTGACAACGAGAAAACATCTTCGTGTATAAGGAAACGCATTCAGGAATATTCAGTATACATAAAAAGTCCGGACAGCATCCGGAAATGAGTTTTGAAAATAAAGAGAAATGAACAAGCGGCATAAGGCTTTGTCTTTCAGAAGAAAGAGAGCATTGTGCCGTTTATTTTTACAGGGGGGCGGAGATATCAATGAAAAATAAGGAATATATAAAAGGAATTGCCACAGGAGTTGCACTTTCTCTGGCAGTGGGGGCAGGCGGATACCTGGGATACCGGTCTCAGTATGACGGAGTTCTTTCTGAATCGGAGCATGTGGGAAAGCTGAAGTATCTGGAGCATCTGATCGAGGAAGAATATTTAGGTGAAGTCGATCAGGAAAAACTTGCAGAGGGGCTTTATACAGGCCTTGTATATGGACTGGGAGATATTATACAGCAGAGGAATATCAGCAGGAAAATTCGTCCACTATGGGCGCCTATGTGGGAATTGGTATTGCGATGCAGAAAAATGAAGAGGGGGGCGTCCGGATTGTGGAATGTTACGAAGAAGGTCCGGGAGACAACGCCGGTCTGAAGGCCGGAGATATTATCAGCGGTATTGACGGTACAGACATTACGGAAAAGGATGTCTCGGAGGTTGTGGATATGATACGGGGAAGCGGGAAGGAAAAAGTGGTGCTGACCGTTCACAGACAGAATGTGGAGAATGCCATGGAGGTGACTGTGGAGATCACAGATGTGGAGCTCCCCTCTGTATTCAGTGAGATGCTGGAGAATCAGACAGGATATATCAGAATATCTCAGTTTACAGACGTTACTCCGGATCAGTATGAAAAAGCGTTTTCTGATCTGAAAGATCAGGGAATGGAGCAGCTGGTGGTAGATCTCAGAGGAAATCCGGGAGGTCTTCTGACTTCTGTATGTGCAATATTAAACAGTATTCTTCCGGAAGGTCTGATCGTATATACGGAAGATAAATACGGAAACCGTAGCGAGGAAAGATCAGAAGGAAAAACACCGTTGGATATGCCTTTTGCAGTACTGGTAAATGAAAACAGCGCCAGCGCCTCGGAGATTTTTGCCGGAGCGGTTCAGGATTATGGAATCGGCACCATCGTGGGTACTGTTACTTACGGAAAAGGCGTGGTTCAGGAGCTTCGCCCCCTTAGTGACGGAAGCGCGGTAAAGCTTACAGTCTCTGATTATTACACTCCGAAGGGAAATTCCATCAATGAGGTGGGAATAAAACCGGACGTGGAGGTAAAGCTGGATCCAGAGCTTCTCAATCAGGAGGAAATCACTCACCAGGAGGATAATCAGCTTCAGGAAGCTCTGAAGGTACTGGAAACAGATAACTGATATTTACCCAAAAGGCTATTACGGAAGGTGCTTTGACCATATTGCTGTAAACGGAGACAGAGGATTGAGGGAGTCTGAAGCGGACTTGTCTGCTATGATATGGAAGTATTGTCAGTTCTTTTCCATTTTTGTTGCACATATCGAACTGTAATGGTATGATAAAACAGAAAGCAGCACCGGAAACTTCGGAGTATACAGAGACAGCCTGGTGTTATGATTAAAAAAATGGAGGGGAAAATATGAAAAAGTATGTGATCACAACAGACAATAATGCAGACCTGCCGGAGAGCTATTACAGAGAACATGGGGTGGGCTGCATGTATCTCAGTTATACAATAGATGGAGTTCATTATACTCATGAGAACTTTATGGATGAACCTGAATTTTATGAAAAAATGCGGACAGGCTCCATGCCCACCACTGCGCAGGTGAACCCGGAAGAGGCAAAAGAACTGTTTGAACCATATCTGAAAGAGGAAAAGGATATTTTGCATATTGCTTTTTCCTCAGGCCTGAGCGGAACCTGCAACAGCTGCCGGATTGCAGCAGAAGAGCTTATGGAAGAGTATCCGGAGCGAAAGATCGTTATTGTAGATTCTCTCAGCGCTTCTCTGGGACAGGGACTTCTGGTGTATCTGGCACAGAAGAAAAAGGAAGAGGGGCAGGATCTGGATGCCGTGGCAGAATGGGCGGAGCAGCATAAGCAAAATATCGTTCATCTTTTTACAGTAGACGATCTGAACCATCTGTACAGAGGCGGCCGTGTGTCAAAGACGACAGCGGTTCTGGGCGGTATGCTGAACATTAAGCCGATTCTTCACGTGGACGAAGAGGGGAAACTCATCCCCATAGGAAAGGTACGGGGCCGCAAAAAATCTCTTCTGGAACTGGCTGATCTGATGGATAAAAAAATCGGCTCCTGCGCTTCTTCCTGTGACACAGTATTTATCAGTCACGGAGACTGTCTGGAGGAGGCTCAGTACCTGTCTGGCAAAATAAAAGAAAAATATCAGGTAAAGACAGAGATCATTAATTATGTAGGAGCAGTGATCGGAGCTCACTCCGGCCCGGGCACAATGGCTTTGTTCTTTGTTGGTGATGAAAGATAAAAACACCAGGAACCTGTTAGAAACAACGCTACTGAAGTAATAAAAATGTAACAAAATCATAATATTTTGTAAAAAATGCTTGCTTTTTTTTCAATCCTTCCTTAAAATAGAAAAGAAGGGCCGGGGCATCAGAGCTGCCGGTAGGAAACAAGTTCGAAATTCATCTTGAGAAAGGAAGGATTGAATGAAAACAATAGGAAAAAAATGCGCGGTATTGCTTCTGGCAGCAGTCATGTTGGCTACAACTGTTTTTTGCACAGAAGTTCCGGTAAGTGCGTTAACGTTAAAGGCAACGATTGCCAACAGCAGGGTTACTACTAAAATACAGGAAGCCGGGAGATATTCAATCAGGATTCAGTGGGATATGTCGCGTCTTGCCAGTGGTTATGCTATATACAGAAAAGAGAATGGTCAGTCTTACAAAAGAATAGCTACTGTGGGAAAAAATGTTTCCAGCTATTTGGATCAGAAGCGTGTATCTGCAACGCAGTATCAATATGCAGTCCGTGCCTACCGCAAAGAAAACGGCAAGGAAGTATACAGCCAGTACAATGCAGTTTTAGGCGCTACACGTCCGGAAATGCCGAAAATTCAGGCTAAGGCAAATTCCAGCAGACAGATTACCGTATCTTGGAATCATGTCTCCAGAGCAGATGGCTACAGTGTGTATCGAAAGGCTTCCGGGGAAAAGTGGAAGACAATGATAACTTTATCAAAAGATCACTCTTCCTATGTGGACAAAACGGTATTGCCGGATACCAAATATGTTTATACGGTTCGCCCATATAAACTGGGCGGTGGCAATGTAAAATATCTTGCATCCTACAAAATTAATAATAAAGTAATAGAAAGTAATCTGGTAACAACACCGGGAAAAGAATATCCTGCATATAATTCTGCACAGAAGGAAGTTATGAAAAAAATTCTTTATGGTGTGGAGACAGGTGGAAATGTTTATGGGAATCAGGACTATACAGATGTGACTCTTCCATATACAAATAGTGGTGCGGAACATGCAATTACAATTGGAGCAGGTCAATGGTATGCAACAGAAGCACAGCGACTGTTAAAACTAATTCACAGTTCAAGTCCTGCAACATGGAACAAGTATGATAAGGACGGCAAATTGTGGAAAGATGTAGCAAATAAAAACTGGAATACATATTCTGACAAAGCATATTTAGGAAGAATCGAAAAAATTATCAGCTCACCGGCAGGCATTAAATGTCAGGATCAGTTAATGTACACACAAATTGAGGAAATGGAAAAAGAGGTAAGAAGTCTGGGTATTACGGAACCGAAATCAGTCGGAATGTTTATTAATATCCGTCATCAGGGAGGATATGGAGCTGTAACCCGTGTTCTTGCAAAAACCAAAAGACCGGTAAATCTGGATAATATTCTTGCTGCGTTAAGAACAGATACAGGAAATCAGGTTGGCGCTTACAGAACACGCCAGAATAAGGTATATACCTGGTTGAATAAATATATGAAATAAAATATTTACGGCAGAGCAGTGATGGAAAAACAGCTTCCTCATTGCTCTGTTTTATCGTATTTTTCTGAACGGATGGTTGTATTTGGCAAAAAAGAGTGGTATAATTTAGAAAATTGAATAAAAAGAATATCAGGTGCTGGATTTTTATCCGGTTAAAAGGGAAGCAGGTGAGAATCCTGCACGATCTCGTCACTGTATTTAAGGAGTACAAAGCATTTTGTATTTTTACAGCCACTGGGAAACTGGGAAGGCTGCTTTGTATGTGGAATTATAAGCCAGGAAACCTGCCTGATATTGGTACGGGGACGAGGGTCCCAAATCACGAGTAATTGGTTGTACCGAATTGTGTCAGCAGCCCTTTTACCATGAGTAAGGGGTTTTTTTATTTTTATATAAAAATTCAGGTAATGGCACGGTGTTTTGCAGAAGAGTTTTTCTCCGTACATTTTTATTCATTTTTCGGAAAACTGTCATACAGCGGACAGATTCCGGCACAGTGTAAAAAAGGAGGATAAAAACATGAAAAACAAAACTGTAAAAGCACTGGCATTACTGATGACTGTAACAACTGTTTCTATGATGGGAGCCTCCAGCATTTATGCTTCCAATACAGAAACAACAACAGAAGCTGCGGCTGAGGAAACTGAAGCTGCAGGAGAAGAAAGCGCAGATGCAGATCAGCAGGCAGCAGACAATGTGGCAGCGCTGATCGACAAAATTTATGTTCAGGAAAGAACAGAAACAACAGATGATGACTGTAAAGCTGCAAAAGAAGCCTGGGATGCCCTTACCGATGCACAGAAAGAGCTGGTGGAAGGCGAGAATGCCAGCCCGGATTACTTTGGACTGGACACCGGAGACGCTGCCAAAGATGATGCACGCAATGCAGATGAGATTGGCGAGAACGAGCTTCTGGTAGTAAGCTTTGGAACCTCCTATAACGACAGCCGTGTTGAGGACATTAAAGGAATTGAAGACGCTTTGCAGGAAGCTTATCCGGACTGGGCCGTAAGAAGAGCATTTACTGCTCAGATCATTATCAACCACGTTCAGGCAAGAGACGGGGAAGTGATTGACAATATGCAGCAGGCTCTTGACCGCGCAGTGGAAAATGGAGTAAAGAATCTTGTGGTGCAGCCTACACATCTCATGCATGGAGCTGAATATGACGAGATGGCAGAGGTTCTTGAACAGTATCAGGACAAATTTGAATCCGTTGCAATTGCAGAGCCTATGCTTGGCGAGGTTGGGGATGATGCAACTGTGATTAATGAAGATAAAGCAGCAGTTGCTCAGGCAGTTGCAGATGCGGCAGTTCAGGAAGCAGGATTTGACAGTATGGAAGCAGCTGCAGAGGATGGCACAGCATTTGTATTTCTTGGCCACGGAACTTCCCATACAGCAAAGGTAAGCTACAGCCAGATGCAGACCCAGATGGAGGAGCTTGGATTTAAGAATGCATTTATCGGCACTGTAGAAGGTGAGCCGGAAGATACTGCCTGCGAAGCAGTGATCGAAAAGGTAAAAGAAGCAGGATATAAAAAAGTAATCCTTCGTCCGCTTATGGTAGTTGCCGGAGATCATGCAAATAATGATATGGCAGGAAGTGAAGAAGATTCCTGGAAATCCATGTTTGAAGCATCCGGCAGCTTTGACAGTGTGGATGCTCAGATTGCCGGCCTGGGAAGAATCGATGCAGTAAAACAGCTTTATGTGGATCATACAAAAGCAGCAATTGATTCCCTTGGAACAGAAGCAGCTACAGAGGATGAGGCGGCAGAAGCTGAAACAGCAGAGGCAGAAACGGAAGCTGCAGAAGAATAAGAACCATATGGATAAAAAATCTGCCCGGAATGTTACAGAACTTCCGGGCAGTTATTTTGAAAGGAGATCAAGGTTATGAAACGTAAAATGGCAATGATTCTTTGTATATCCGGCACAATAGTTATGGCAGGAAGCTCCGCTCCTGTTATGGCACAGGAATATTCGGCTGCAGATGAAATTCCCATTACAGTCTTTTTTGATGAAGGAGCTACCCGGGAGCAGATCGACAGGGTAGAAGAGCAGATCAGAGAAAGAAAGGAAGTAAAAGAAATTTTATATGTTTCTTCAGACCAGGCCTGGGAGGAATTTAAAGATTCTTATTTCCAGGGATCAGATGTTGAGGAAGGATTTCAGGATGAGAATCCCCTTTCCGGGTCGTCACATTTTAAAATTTATACGGAACAGCTTCAGGATCAGCCGGAGCTGGCTGAATATATAGAAAATCTGGATTATGTCAGGGAAGTTAACTGTGCAGATGCGATTGAGGACAGTCAGAGCAGCCTGAAAGACGGTATTTACACAGCTGATTTTGATACAGACAGCAACATGTTTCATGTGAATGAGGCAAAAGACGGCAAGGGAACACTGACAGTAAAGAACGGGGAAATGACCATTCATGTCAGTCTTGTTTCCAAGAGCATCGTAAATCTGTTTTCAGGAAAAGCGGAGGATGCACAGAAAGAAGGCGCGAAGGTTCTGGAGCCTACAGAGGATGAGGTTACATACAGCGATGGCTATAAAGAAACCGTGTATGGCTTTGACATTCCGGTTCCGTCTCTTGAGGAAGAATTTGACGTAGCACTTCTTGGCAAAAAAGGCAAGTGGTACGATCATAAAGTAAGTGTTTCCAATCCTCAGCCGGCGGAGAACAGTGAAGAGACAGGCGGTTCATCAGAAGGAAAGACAGCAGAGGAGCTGAAGCTTGAGGATGGAGATTACACAGTGGAAGTGGCTCTGGAGGGCGGATCCGGAAAGGCAACGGTAGAGAGCCCGGCGGAAATGAAGATTTCAGATGGAAAGGCCATGGCAACCATTACCTGGAGCAGTCCCAATTACGATTATATGATCGTGGACGGGGAGAAGTATGAGATGGTAAATACAGAAGGAAATTCTGTATTTGATATTCCGGTTGCAGCCTTTGATACGGCCCTTGAGGTAAAGGCCGATACCGTAGCCATGAGTGAACCCCATGAGATCGACTATACCCTGCAGTTTGATTCTGAATCTGTGAAAAAGGCTGAATAAATATGAAAAGGATTTTAATCTGTTTTATTGTAAGTATTATGCTTTTTATGGAAGGTATTCTTCCGGTCCAGGCATCTCAAGGCCAGAAGGAACCGCTGGAAATTTCAGGACTTGTTTACGATCACAGCATGGAACTTGATTATGCAGAACAGTTTTCTGTAGATTATTATAAAGATGGCTATGCTCTGATCACAATTGCAGATAAGGACAGATTTCTGGTTGTGCCGGAAGGGAAAAAGGCGCCGGAATCCCTGGATGAAACCATTGCAGTTATTCAACAGCCGGTGCAGAATATTTACCTTGTGGCAACCTCTGCCATGAATCTGTTCTGCGCGCTGGACGGGCTTGATCACATCAGTCTTTCCGGCACAGATGCAGACGGCTGGTATATTGAAGAGGCAAAAAAAGCTTTGGAGGATGGAAGTATTTCTTTTGCAGGAAAATACAGCGCTCCTGATTATGAACTGATTCTAAGCAAAAACTGTGGGCTTGCTGTGGAATCTACCATGATCTACCATATGCCTGAAGTGAAGGAAAAGCTGGAACAGTTTGGAATTCCGGTTCTTGTGGAGCATTCCAGCTATGAGCCTCATCCCCTGGGAAGAACAGAGTGGCTGAAACTGTATGGAGTGCTTCTGGATAAGGAAGAACCGGCTCAGGAGCTTTTTGAAAAGCAGGCAGATAAGGTGAAAAATCTGGAAAACAGCAAAAATACAGGAAAGACAGTGGCATTTTTTTATATTAATTCTGTAGGAGCTGCAAATGTGCGAAAATCCAATGACTATGTGGCGAAAATGATTGAGCTGGCAGGAGGAAAATATATTTTTGATGAGCTTGGAGAGGATGACAGCGCACTTTCCACCATGAACATGCAGATGGAAGAATTTTACGCCGGGGCAAAGGATGCGGATTATATTATTTATAACAGCACCATTGACGGTGAGCTGACGACCATCGATCAGCTTCTGGCAAAAAGCTCTCTTCTCAATGATTTTAAGGCAGTAAAAAATGGAAATGTATGGTGTACGGAACAGAATCTTTTTCAGGATACTATGGGGCTGGGAACCATGATCGAAGATATCCATACCATGCTGACAACAGAAGATGGCAGTCTGGACACTCTGACTTATATGCACCGGCTGAAATAGGCCGGCAGATAAGAGGGCAGGTTCTGATGAATAAACAGGAAGGATAGAAACATGCGGAAGAAACTACATCTTAGATACTGGATCGCCTTTGGCTTTCTGGCTTTGCTTCTGATGAGCTTTATAGTGTGGAATATTAATTCCGGAAGTATTGAGATTTCTGTAAGAGAGATTATGGAAATCCTGTTTTTGGGAAAGGGAGAGGACACAGCACTTAATATCATCTGGGAGATCAGGCTTCCCAGAATACTGGCAGCGATTATCCTGGGCGGTGCCCTGTCTGTATCCGGTTTTCTTTTGCAGACGTTTTTTGGAAATCCCATAGCCAGTCCCTTTGTTCTTGGAATTTCATCCGGGGCAAAGCTGGTCGTTTCCCTTGTTATGATCTTCCTTCTGGGAAAATCCATGGTTGCCTCCTCGGCAGTTCTGATTCTGGCTGCATTTGTGGGCTCTATGATCTCTATGGGTTTTGTACTGCTTGTTGCAAAAAAAGTAAAACAGATGTCTGCTCTTATTATCAGTGGCATTATGATCGGATATATCTGTTCTGCCATTACAGATTTTGTGATCACGTTTGCAGATGATTCCAATATTGTAAATCTTCATAACTGGTCCATGGGAAGCTTTTCCGGCATGAACTGGGAAAATGTGAGGATGATGGCAGTTGTGACAGCAGTTACGGTACTGATGGTATTTCTGATGTCAAAACCTATCAGCGCTTATCAGCTTGGGGAAGGCTATGCACAGAACATGGGCGTAAATATTAAACTTTTCCGTGTGGCTCTGATTCTTCTGTCAAGTATTTTATCAGCATGCGTCACTGCATTTGCAGGACCCATATCCTTTGTAGGAATTGCGGTGCCTCATCTGGTAAAAAGTTTATTAAAAACAGCCCGGCCCCTTCTGGTGATCCCGGCCTGTTTTCTGGGAGGAGCAGTATTCTGTCTTTTCTGTGATCTGATCGCAAGAACAGCCTTTGCGCCTACGGAGCTCAGTATCAGTTCAGTAACTGCGGTGTTTGGCGCGCCTGTTGTTATTT